>ENA-ORVB01000221-ORVB01000221.1-human-gut-metagenome-genome-assembly--contig:-NODE-221-length-51367-cov-12.7518_pt1 | contig 51367 bp, 48 predicted proteins | sample MGYA00242090_ERZ509231 | MGnify/ENA primary metagenome ERZ509231 (study PRJEB26280, sample SAMEA2338798) | human gut metagenome | biome: human gut; feature: human-associated habitat; material: faeces...
TTTGAGCTAAATTCCCATGCGCGCCTCGCGTGCTACACCATGAATAAAACCGGAGTGGCATCCGGAAGTTTTTCATAAAAAGATATTGTTTCCTATGTAAGTTATGGTACATCGGAAATGATATCTTTTTTGTTTAGAAAAGATTGTAGAACAGATGTGTCATCCGTTATACTAAAAGTAACGGTAAAGATCGTTAGCGGCTTGGGCCTGTAGCCCGTGAGCTAAATTGATTTCCGGTACTCTCATTTGCACCACCATCTGTCCAGCCATTTCTGGCGAAAGGACGTACAGTAAACTGACAAAAGACAGAGTACCGTGCCGTAAATAAGATCCGGAGGTATTGATATGGATAAAATTTACGACATTTGTTGTGGTATTGATGTACACAAAAAACTGATTGTTGCCTGTCTGAACCATAAACGCAAGAAAGAACTCCGGGAATTCGGTGCGACCACCCGGGAACTGATGGAACTGGCAGAATGGCTGCAAAAAAATGAATGTGAGATCGTTGCGATGGAAAGCACCGGTTCTTACTGGAAACCATTGTATAACATCATGGAATCCTATGGTCTTCATGCGATTGTAGTGAATCCGGCACATATGAAAGCCGTACCAGGACGAAAGACAGATGTAAAGGATGCAGAATGGATTGCAGAACTGCTCCAGCACGGATTACTTCAGCCGAGTTATATCCCGAGTAAGGATCAGAGAGAACTGCGTGAACTGGTACAGTATCGGAAAAGTCTCGTTGGAGAACGTACGCGGGAACTGAACCGATTGCAGAAGATGCTGGAAGGAGCCAATATCAAGCTGTCAGGAACGGTGACAAATATCAATGGGAAAAGTGCCAGGAAGATCCTCGAATATATCCTGTCAGGAAATGAGATTGATGAGAAAAAATATGATGAGATGTATGAAGAAAAACTGATTGCCCATAACCTGAAAGCATCGAAAGAACAGATCCTTGATGATCTGAAGGGATTCATGAGTCCTTTGCAGAGAAGGATGTTAAAGGAGCTGCTTCAGCATCTGGATGAATTAAACGTTCATATCGAAAACCTGAACGATGAGATTGACAACTTTATGAAACCAGAGGAAAAACAGGCATCCCAGGTGATCCAGGATGTTACAGGAATTGGTAACACCAGTGCACAGACAATCGTAGCTGTCATCGGAACAGATATGGAAAGATTCCCCAGTGACCGTCATATTTCATCATGGGCAGGCTTATGTCCGGGAGATAATATAAGTGCCAAGAAACGGAAAGGAGGAAAGATCCGAAAAGGAAATGCCTTGTTGAAATCCACGCTGGTCTTATGCGCGCATGCAGCGGTAAGACATAAAAGTTCTTATTTTCATGCCCAGTTCAAACGGATCAGTACCCACCGAGGAAAGAAACGGGCTTATGTAGCAGTGGCACATTCGATCCTGATAGCAATCTACCATATCCTGAAAGATGGGGTGAAATATCAGGATCTTGGAGCAGAATACTACAATCAGTTTAACGCAGAACGGAAGATCCATGCATACTTAAAGAAGTTGAAAGCATTAGGATGGGAACCACCAAAAGAGGCAGTTCCCGCATAAATGTAAAATGAATAAATCATTCTTAAAAGATGATAGGGATAGTTTGCGCTTTTTTCCATACGGAAGGTAAGGGGTTTTACAGTAGCCACCAACTCCGACTAATATTCACGAGTGTCAGCTGACACTCGCGAAAGTCTACGTAGGTGTCGGATCTCAAAATCGCCTCTAACTGCCCACAAAGTGTTGCTCGCCTTTCTGACCGTCCTGTCATCCGGCTTCTTCGAGCTGTGTATTGGAACACGAAAAGGTACGCTACATGGTAATATAATAATAAATTTTCAGTGATCGACTTGTAAAAGTATTTTTGTTTTTACTTTAGCAGACAATTTTGTCCAAGATACCTTTTAATTGAGCGATTGCTACACCGTAGTTGGTCATGGCTACGCCCTGGTCTTTTGCCTGTTGGATGCGGTGGAGGACGTATTTGCGGTTGAACATGCAGGCGCCGCACTGGATGATCAGGTCATATGGGGTCAGGTCTTTGGGGTAGTCGGTGCCGCTTACGGCGGTTACTTTCAGGGTTTCGCCGTATTTTTTCTTCAGCATCCGCGGGATCTTTTCTCTGCCGATGTCTTCTTTCAGTGGTGCATGGGTGCAGCATTCGGCGATCAGGACCCGGGAATCGGAGGAGAGGTTCATCAGTTTTTTGGCCCCCTCTTTGTAGTAGTCCAGATCGCCTTTGTAGTCGGCGAAGAGGACAGAGAAAGAGGTGAGCAGACTTTCTGTAGGTTTGTGATCATAGACATAGTCGAAGACCTGAGAATCGGTGATGATCAGTTTTGGGGGATTTTTCAGCTGATCCAGGGCTTCCACCAGTTTGTCGGTGGTGGTACTTAAAACAATACATTTTTTATCCAGCAGTTCCCGCATCGTCTGTACCTGAGGGAGGATCAGGCGACCTTTGGGTGCCTGGATGTCCTGGGGCATTACCAGGAGGACAACGTCTCCCTCGGATACCAGATCTCCGGTGATCGTCCGGCTGCCGAAGCTTTCGGGAACCATGCGGATCATCCGCTCTTTCAGTTCTGCGATTCCGGCTCCGGTTTTTGCGCTCACGATGCAGACTTTCTCTTTCGTCTGTTCTCTGAGTTTTTCTGCAAATGTCTGATTTTCTTTCTCAGAACGAAGATCGCTTTTGCTTACTACCAGGATTACCGGTGTCTTTTTTCCCTGAAAATACCGGAACCACTCCAGTTCTGTTTCCATATCCTCGGATGCAAATAAGATCAGTGCCAGTTCTGTTTTCTGTGCAGCCAGCGCCGTCTTTTCCATACGCATGGCTCCCAGTTCTCCCTCATCGTCAAATCCTGCCGTATCGATCAGCACGCACGGACCGAGCGGTGCGATCTCCATTGCTTTATAGACCGGATCGGTGGTGGTTCCCTTTACATCTGCCACGATGGAGACAGCCTGCCCGGAAAATGCATTGATAAAGGCAGACTTTCCGCTGTTTGTTTTTCCAAATATTCCTATATGTAATCGGTTGCCGGAGGGCGTTTCCTGTAATGTTGTTCCCATCTGTGTTCCTCCTTTTCCTAAATTGTAATTTCCATATTTATTTTTTAACATTATGTAAACTTGTTTTCACAATAATCTGCACACCTTTATAGTAACGTGCAGACTCAAACTCCTGCTCATCATTTCCGTAACGAGATAAAATATGCTTCGCGAATTTTACTCGCGTAAATCTAACAGACACAGCAAACAACCCCTGCGCCTTTGCAGTTGCTATCTGCTGTGTCATATTTTCCGACTGTGTTTCCCGCTTATTTCAGCGTTCAAACAGTCGCTTTGTTCTTTTTAGAACCGGAAATCTCTCTGTCCGTTTTCGATATCCCGCAGGTGTTCTTCTGCGATTCTGCGGACTTTCTCACTCGGGATATTGTCCAGTTCTTTTTCGATCAGTTTCATACCGATTTCTTTTGTCTTTGGTGAAGCATAATCCTGGAGATACTCCATCAATGTCATCAGTGCATTCGGATGACAACAGTTGAGGATCTGTTTGCTCTTGCACAGGGACATAAAACGGTCGCCGGTTCTTCCGGCGCGGTAGCAGGCAGTACAGAAACTCGGGATATCTCCCATCTCCATTAACCACCGTACGATCTCATCCAGTGTCCTCTGGTCACTGACATCAAACTGTGCGGAAGTCACTTCATCTTCCGTCTCCGGTGTATCATATCCACCAACACTCGTCTTTGACGCACCACTGATCTGAGAGACACCCAACGGAAGTACTTTTTCACGAACTGCCTGACTCTCTCTGGTAGAGATGATCATACCGGTATACGGCACTGCGATACGGATCAGCGCGCAGATTTTTGCAAAAATGTCATCACTGATACTGTTATCAAATACCGTTGGATCGATATCGTCCGCATGTTTGATACGTGGTACACTGATCGTATGCGGTCCCACACCGTGTACAGCTTCCAGATGTTCTGCGTGCATCAAAAGCCCCGCAAATTCATAACGATAAAGCTCCAGTCCAAACAGCACACCAAGACCCACATCATCGATACCACCTTCCATCGCACGATCCATAGCTTCGGTATGATATGCATAGTTGTGTTTCGGTCCCTTCGGATGCAGTTCTTCGTAGCTCTTTTTGTGATATGTTTCCTGGAACAGAATATAAGTTCCGATTCCGGCTTCTTTTAATTTTCGATAATTTTCCACGGTGGTCGCCGCAATATTTACGTTCACACGGCGGATGGCTCCGTTTTTATGTTTGATACTGTAAATCGTTTTGATAGATTCCAGAATATATTCAATCGGATTGTTTTCCGGATCTTCTCCTGCCTCGATCGCCAGTCGTTTATGTCCCATATCCTGCAGAGCTGTCACTTCTTTTACAATCTCTTCCTGGGTCAGTTTTTTCCGGGCGATATGTGTATTCTTTTTATGATACGGACAGTATACACAGCCGTTGATACAGTAATTGGACAGATACAACGGTGCAAAAAGCACGATCCGGTTTCCGTAAAATTCTTTTTTAATCTCTGCCGCAAGTTCATACATTTCCTGAATCTTGTCCGGCATCTCACAGGCCAGCAACACAGAAGCCTCTCTGTGTGTCAGGCCTTTACATTCCTTTGCTTTCGCAAGGATCTGGTCGATCAGTTCTATATTATCTTTATTTGCATCTGCATAAGCCAGGGTCTCTCTGATCTCTTCATCTGAGATAAATTCCTCGGCTTTTAACGATTTCGGATTATACATAACGTCTCTCTTCCTTTCTTTTTGGTCAGGCTGCCGGGTCTTCTGTGATTCCATTCGGATCCCGCAGACAGATTTCCGCAATCTTCCCAATTAGTATTTCTTGTTTTTCATCGGCACATTGCACTGTCTCCGCGATCTGTCACACACTGATAACCAATCGCAGCCATGCGCCGTTCCAGACAACCGCGGCACTCTGCCGCTTCTTCGCCCGTACAGATCTTATCGTCATACAGCTGGTATTTGTCCCTCACCTGAATCGGTGACAAGTTTGGCATCACCACGTTGGCTCCTGCCAGAATACCCTTTTCTCTTCCCATCGGATGGATCGTTCCGAGTGCAGTGGTGGATGGCAGCAGTACCATCGGATGAATCAGCCGGATGATTGCCAGAAGCCGTAAGGTATCTTCCAGCGTTCCTGCCTTTTCTTCTGCAAAGGGGGTATCCTGATGGGGAATAAACGGTCCGATTCCCACCATCTCCGGTTGAAGTTCTTTGATAAACATCAGATCCTCATATAAGGTATCCAGCGTCTGTCCCGGCGATCCTACCATAAAACCACACCCTGTCTGATATCCGATCTCCTTCAGTTCCCTCAGACACTGTTTTCTGTGTGCTAGTGACATCTGTGACGGATGAAGTTTCTGATAATGCACTTCATCTGCCGTCTCATGCCGAAGCAGATACCGGTCAGCCCCCGCGTCAAAATACGCCTGATAGCTTGCCCGTTCTTTCTCTCCGATCGATAACGTCACCGCACAGTCCGGATATCGTTTCTTGATTTCTTTTGTGATCGTACAGATCCGCTCATCGGTATAATAAGGATCTTCTCCTCCCTGGAGTACAAAGGTCCGAAAACCCAGTTCCCATCCGCTTTCACAGCACGAAAGGATCTGATCCATGGTCAGCCGATATCTCTGCGCTTTTTCATTGCCACAGCGGATCCCACAGTAATAACAGTTATTTTTGCAATAATTGGTAAATTCGATCAGCCCCCTCAGGTAGATCTCTTTTCCATAATATTTCCCGGCTGTCGCTCTCGCCCGCCGGTACAGTTCCTCGATCAGTTCCTGATCAGTTGTCGTCAGCAGTTCTTCCAGCTCCTCACGGCTGATCATCTGCTCTTGTTCGATCTTACTCAGTATGTCTCTGTTCATGCATGTCTCCTATTTCGAGTAAACTGCTTTTGCCGAGATTCCTTCCAGTCTTCCGATCTTGCCGGTCAGGGCATTGATCGTATCCTGTGGCGCATCCATCGCGATGCTGATCACATGGATCTTTCTCTCCCGGTAGGGAATCCCCATTCTTCCTATGATATAACTTCCATATTCATGAAGCAGCTGGTTGAGTTTCTCGACTTCCTGTGGTTCTTCCACGATAATTCCAATCACGGCAATTCTGTTCATGTTCCACTCACTCCCTTATATCTGCACTTTCTGTGCCTGCTTCTTTTCAATACAGAGAGCAGAAAATTCTGCTCTCTGTAGCTGTAGTATCTGTATGTTATTCCACATCAAACTTTTCCAAACTCTCCAGTCTTGACTGATATTTTGAGTCGGAAGATTCTGTAAAGGACGCTTCACCTTTCATCTTTTCCAGCGCTGCTGCTGCTTTCTTTACCGCCTGCAGCGTACCTGCTCCGGCCACACATCCTCCAGGACATGCCATTCCTTCCAGCAGATAGCCATTGTACTTACCTGCTTTCGCCATCTGGAGCATCTTCTTGCAGTTCTGCAGACCTTCTGCATTGACCACTTTGACTTCCCGTTCCGGATCAATCCGTTTTACCGCATGTACGACAGCCTGTGCAACCCCTCCGCTGACTGCAAAACCGCGTCCATCTGCACTTGCACGGAATAAAGGTTCGCCTTCCGGAATATCCTTCCAGTCCACACCTTTCGCATCAAACATTCCGGCAACTTCCTCAAATGTCAGTACAAAATCCACATAACTGCGGATACTCTTCCGGCTTGCCTCCAGTTTTTTCGCTGCACACGGACCAACAAAGACGATCTTGCAGTCCGGTTCTTTCTGTTTGATCAGTCGCGCAGTCAGAACCATCGGCGTCAGCGCCATGGAAATGCATTTTGCCTGTTCCGGGAACAGTTTTTTCGCCATCATAGACCAGGACGGGCAACAGGATGTTGCCATGAACGGCAGTTTTTCCGGAACTTCTTCCAGAAAATCCTTTGCTTCTTCCACCGTACACAGATCCGCTCCGATCGCAACTTCTCTCACATCAGTAAATCCCAGTGCCTGAAAAGCGCCACGGATCTTTGTATTTTTCATATCCTGGAACTGACCTGCGATCGCCGGCGCAAGAATCGCATAAACCGGTGTCTCGCTCTTTATCGCCATGATCGTCTGAAAAATCTGCCCCTTATCCACAATGGCACTGAACGGACAGCTTACCAGACACTGACCGCAGGATACACATTTCTCCTGATCGATCTCCGCTCTTCCATATTCATCGGAACCAATCGCATTCATTCCGCATGCTTTTGTACATGGACGCTCCTGTTTGATGATCGCATTATACGGACAGGCTTCCAAGCACTTTCCACATTTGATACATGAAGACTCATCAATATGAGATCTTCCACCTTCCATATGGACAGCCTTCTTCGGACAGACCTCCACGCATGGATGTTCCAGACAGCCCTGACATCCTTCTGTTGTCATGACTCTCTTCTCCGGACAGGCATTGCAGGCGAATTTGATCACATTGATAAGCGGCGGTTCGTAATATTTTTCTTCTATAATACTGGGTTCCACACCTTTGGAGATTGGCGCATGCTCCGTGATTTTTCTCAGCGACATTCCCATTGCCACACGCAGACGCTCACCAACGACTGCCCGCTCCAGAAAAATACTGTCTCTGTAAGTTGCAACCTCTCCCGGGATGATTTTATATGGAAGTTCTTCCAATACCTCCTCCGGAGATTGCTCTTCGTATGCCATACGGGCAATCTCCGTGAATATTTTGTGTCTGATTTCAGTCTTGGATGAATACAGTCCTCTCATTTTTCCTCCTGATTTTCCGTTATACATTTTTCATAGTTTTTCTTTTTGATAGTACTTTTTAAAAATGATAACATCCGCTCTGTCAGAATTCAACAGTTCCGATCGCATCTACCTATGCAAATACGGAATAGTTCCAGGAGTTATATGATTTTAAAATTTATTCATAACTTTCGTTATGTAACAGTTCATGCTCTTTACCTTTTAATAATCCGGCGTACAGTTCCTGAACCAGCGGGTTCTCATCGGATTTCTTGATGATCGTTGTATTATCTGCGTTGTACAGACCTTTCGCACGGAGTGATTTTGTTCTGTCACCGGCTCTGGTCGGCTGTCCGCCTCCCATGATACAACCACGACGACAGGCCATGATTTCAATCAGATGATATTCTTTTTCTCCGTTCTTTACCTGATCCATAACTTTTCTCGCATTGGCAAGACCACTGGCTACACAGATCTTGATTTCGGTTCCCTGATAATCTACCGAGAACTCTTTAATACCTTCTTCGCCTCGAACACCACTCTCTGCGATCTCATGCATCGCTTCTTTGCTGTGATCGTTGGTCAGACGACGAAGCACCGCTTCCGTTACACCACCTGTTACACCGAAGATCACTCCACCGCCGGAGCCAAATCCAAATGGCATATCACATGCTTCCGGTTCAAGAACTGCGAAATCAAGGCCGAAGTTGTCGATCATACGAAGCAGCTCTGTGGTTGTGATAACGATATCTGTATCCTGTTCTCCCTTGGTAAAACTATTCGGACGAACAGCTTCCGCCTTCTTCGCAGTACATGGCATGATGGAAACCATAACAGTTTTCTTCCCCTTTGCATGCTCCGGATCACGGAAATACTCTTTGATGACTGCGGAAAGCATTCCCTGCGGAGAACGGCAGGTGGACAGGTTCGGAATATAATCTTTGTACTGATCGGTTACGAATTTGACCCATGCCGGACAGCAGGAAGTCAGTAACGGAAGTTTTTCTCCTTTTTTGATTCTGTCAAGGAACTCTGCACTCTCTTCCATGATCGTCAGATCCGCACTGAAGGAAGTATCGTATACTTCATCAAATCCCATCAGATGCAGAGCATTGACGATCTTGCCCATCACGCTTCTTCCTTTGGTCAGTCCGTAATGATCGCCGACTGCTACGCGGACAGCCGGTGCTACCTGCGCTACCACGCGCACATTCGGATCTGCCAGAGCTTCCCACACTTCATCCATATTGGTTCGGATAGAAATAGCTCCGGTCGGACAGAATACTCTACACTGACCACAGTTTACACAGTCCGTTGTGGAAATCTTCCGGTCAAACGCCGGCATAACCATCGCTTCGGTACCACGGAATGCAAATCCAAGAGCACCGATACCCTGCAGTTCTTCACAGGCGCGGACACAGTTTCCACAAAGGATACATTTATTCGGATCTCTCACCAGAGACGGGGAACTCAGATCCAGTTCTCTCTGTTCTCTCGTATTCTGGAACCGGACATTTTCAACCCCCAGACGATGTGCCAGTTCCTGCAGAACACATTCTCCACTCTTTACACACGTGGTACAGTCACGGCAGTGTGCTGCCAGAAGCAGTTCCACGATGAGTTTTCTGTATTTTCTGATACGTCCGGAATTGGTATGGATCACCATGCCGTCTCTCGGCGCTGCCGAACAGGATGCAAACACCTTTCCTCTGTCATCTTCCACGGTACACAGACGACAGGCACCAAATGTGGAAAGCTCGGAGTGGTAACACAGTGTCGGGATATTGATACCCGCCTTTCGGATCACTGACAGGACATTTTTCTCATCCGTAAATTCAACTTTTCTTCCATCGATGATCATATGACTCATAAGACACCCTCCTTCCTACATTTCCACATATACTGCATTAAAGTTACAGTTATCTTTACAGGCACCACATTTGATACAAAGATTATTGTCGATCTGATGCGGATGCTTGATAGCTCCGGTAATCGCTCCCGCCGGACAGTTCTTCGCACATTTTCCACAGCCGATACAGAACTCGGAATTGATATGGAACTGACGCAGAGCCGTACATACTTTTGCGTGGCACTTTTTATCACGGATATGTTCAACGTATTCGTCGCGGAACCGGTTCAGGGTACTGATGACCGGAAGCGGTGCACTCTTTCCAAGACCGCACAGAGCCATACTCTGTACCATGTGCGCTAGTTCTTCCAGCTCATCGAGATCTGACATCTCACCCTTGCCGTCTACGATCCGCTCCAGGATCTCCAGCATACGTTTGGTTCCCTCTCGGCACGGAACACATTTTCCACAGCTTTCACGCTGGGTAAAGTTCATAAAGAAACGGGCTACTTCTACCATACAGGTGTTTTCATCCATGACTACCAGTCCACCGGATCCCATGATGGCATCCAGTTTCTTTACCGAATCAAAGTCCAGAGGCGCATCCAGCTGATCCAGGATCAGACATCCGCCGGACGGTCCGCCGATCTGTACACCCTTGAAGGCCGCACCGCTCTTGAGTCCACCACCAATATCATAAATAATATGACGAAGCGTTGTTCCCATAGGTACTTCGATCAGACCGGTATTTTCAATCGCACCTGTCAGCGAGAAGGTTTTTGTTCCCGGGCTTCCCTCGGTACCGATGGTACGGAACCATTCTGCACCTTCCAGAATGATCTTCGGTACATTGGCATATGTCTCTACGTTATTCAGTACGGTCGGTTTCTCCCACAGACCTTTTTCAACGGTACGCGGTGGTTTTACACGCGGCATACCTCTGTTTCCTTCGATGGATGCCGTCAGAGCCGATCCCTCACCACATACAAAAGCACCTGCACCACGGTTGATATGCAGATGGAAGTTCACATCCGAACCAAGGATATGATCACCTAACAGACCATTTGCCTCTGCCTGTTCGATCGCCATGCGCAGACGTTTTACGGATAATGGATACTCTGCACGCACGTAGATATATCCGTCTTCTGCACCTACTGCATAAGCGGCGATGGTCATACCTTCGATCATCTTATACGGATCACCTTCCATTACGGAACCATCCATGAATGCACCCGGATCACCCTCATCACCGTTACATACCACATAACGTATTTTTTCTTTCTGACGGGCTACCTGTGACCATTTCTTTCCTGCAGGGAATCCTGCACCGCCACGTCCGCGAAGTCCTGATTTGGTAACTTCTTCGATGACATCCTGCGGGGTCATGGATCCAAGTGCTTTTGCCAGTGCCTGATAACCACCGGCTGCGATATATTCGTCAATCGACTCTGCGTCGATCTTTCCACAGTTTTCCAGAACGATACGCGTCTGCTGATTCAGGAACGGAATATCGTCCGGATGCGGACAAACGGTCTCATGATCGCGGTAGAACAGTCTCTCTACCGGCTGTCCTTCCAGGATCGTGCGCTCCACAATCTCTTTACAGTCTTCCGGCTGTACATGTACATACTGATAGTTATATGGTTCGATACGCATCAGAGGTCCCAGTTCACACAGACCCTGACAACCGGTTTTGATCACACCGATATGCGGAACATCTTTCTGCATCTCTACGGTAACACCATCGATATCCCGACACAGAATTTCCATTTCTTCATAAATTTTCTGAGCACCGGATGCGATACAGCCGGTACCGGAACAGACAAGAACGCGACAGGTATACGATTTGATTTCTTCATTTACCTTTGCCTGTCTGTTCAACAGATCTTCACGGCAATTTATACTCATACGCTTTCTCCTCTCAATTCATTTAACAGCTCGATAGCTTTTTCCGGCGTCATCTTAGGATGTACTTCATCATTGACCGTCAGAGTCGGCGCCAGTCCACAGGCTCCCAGACAGGATACGGTCTCTACGGTAAACAACATATCATCCGTTGTGTGTTTCTTATTACTGAGTCCCAGCTCTTTCATCAGAGCTTCTTTTACCGGCATGGATTTTCTTACATGGCAGGCAGTTCCGTCGCAGACTTTGATCACATACTTTCCTTTCGGTTCAAAGGAAAAGTTTTCATAGAATGTTGCCACGCTGTAGGCTTTTGCCTCTTTGACTCCGATCTCTTTCGCCACATAAGTAAGCAGTTCTCCCGGCAGATAACGATATTCTGCCTGAATATCCTGCATGATCGGAATCAGGGAAGCTGCCTTGCGGCCGTAGTGTTCGATAATCTCATCCGTTTTCTGGTAATAAGATTGATCCAGCATGTAGTTTCCTCCTTTCACTTCATTGCCCTTTTCTTTTTTGATTTCGATAACTTTCCGTACCTGTTCAGTTTCCCCTCTGAACAGTTTTGCGCAAACCGCAGTTTCAACCTCCATATTGCTGCCGTTCACTTTTGCATTTTATACAGATGTCATTATCACTATTATACTTTATTTTATCATTTTGCACAATAAATATTTTATTTTAGTGCTATTTGTCGTTATTTTAACGAACTTTTCTCATGTAACGATATTTTTTATCAACATATCGTGTTTCATCTTTCTATGTCACTACATCTGGTATACCTGATGTGACTACTTAATAACAAAGAAAAGGCCTTTTTCCTGCCAATTCAAAAAGTGCCATTGCTCTCTGTGATGTTCTTCACATAAAAGCAATGGCGCCTCTTTTTCAGGGGCAAAATACCTTTTGACTGCAGCATCTGAAACCGCGCTCTGCCCACACATAACAGGTTGTGCCGATGGAATAATACGGCGTTCCGTCTTCGTAGACAAAATGATAGGTATTTGCCACGCGGATCGGTCCGTGATTTTCCTCGCTCGCCGGTGTTACCTGAAATTTCCCGGTGAGCACTTCCCCGTCTATCGCGCTCCCTGTCACTTCGAATGTATATAATTCCACGAAAGACGGCATATATCTCACTTTGTACACACCTTCTCCGTCATAAAATCCGTCCACAGTTACTGTCTCATGTTTTCCTGTAAAGATTCCTTGAATCTCATAATCTACAAATGGGTTCTTATCAGAATGACCTTCTACAGTCACTTCCAGAACATCCCATTTTTCCACCTGTTTTTCATAATTGTATCTTCTCATATTCTTTCTCTTTTATTTAAATTTATGTTTATTTTATTTATTTTTTGTTTATATTTTAAACTTTTTCATTTTTATTTTCAACTTTTTCTGTAAATATGTGTTTTTGCTCATTGTCCATAGAACTAAGAACGTGCCTCGGTACATCCTTGCGGAGCGTTTCTTACTTTACAGGAAAGCAATTTCCTGTAAAGTAAGAAAAAAGTTCAGCTTCCCACACGGAATCTGAACTTTTTCACTTACTGTTCTCTTTTATCTTTTCTTAACTGTTTCACCATCTACAAACACACAATTTGTATACAACTTACATTTTTCTTTTACCGGGTGTTCTATTTCCTTCAATAACAACTGTATTGCCCAGTATGCTCTTTCTGTATGGGGGACACGGATACTTGTCATATCAATGCCTCCGGTGAGAAAACTTGGCAGAGCATCAATACCGATCAGACTCACATCTTCCGGAATACGAATATTCAATTCATGCATTGCCATAATCGTTCCCATGGAAACATGATAACTCTCCATAATATATGCCTGAGGCAGCTTTGCTGTTTTTAGATACTCTCGCATCATCTGATGAACTTCTTCTATACTGCTTCCCGTATTGATGATACGATCAGAAGCATCTCCCAGCCCCTTCTGTTTCATAATTTCCTGAAAACCTCTGCGCCGGCTCAGATAATTATACATCGGTAATGGATTACACAGATACTGAATATCTGTATTTCCTTTCGCCAGAAGTTCGTTCACCGCAAGTTCTACTCCCTGACGGTTATCGATCAGAATCACCGGATATTTTTCAATGTCCGGCGCCGCATCGTAAATCACCAGCGGTTTTCGGATTCCGTCAAGCAACGGACTGTTTTCCTGTTTTAATTCCGTTCCGAAAATAATTACACCCGCCACATCATCCGCATTACATTCGGCAATCATGCGGGACTGATCTTCCTCCCTGAAATCTGCATACAGTAATCCAAGCGAATATCCATTTGCTTGCAGATTTTTCTCAAATACCTGATTCACATCTGTCCAGAGATCCAGCTCAGCTCCCTGTATATTTTTCATTCCATTTGTAATTTTGACAATCTTGATCTGCTGTCTTTTTCTTTGTTCCGGCTGTCTCGAAAACATTCCCGGCGGCACTGCCCCATGCTCTTCCAGCTGTTTCTTACATGCGAGGACTTCCTGCCGTGTCTGTTCACTCACGCCCGGTTTTCCATTCAATGCCAGAGATACAGTGGATTTAGAGATGCCAAGTGCCCTGGCGATATCTATGGATTTTACATTCATGTAGAAGCCCCCTGTCTGTTCCTCGTAACTATTTTAACAGTTCAATTTGCAATGGTTTATTTTAAACCTTTTAAACATTTTATCTCAAATCCGGTTTCTGCGCAAGGATATAATAATCAAAATTAATCCACTGGACCAATTTCTGATATGTAACACAACAAAAACGGACTGCTGCAGTTTTTATTGATACAGCAATCCGTTTTCTCACATTTTACTCTATTCTGTTATTCCCAGAAAATGTAGCTTCCTGGCCCCACAGCATATTCTTTTTTTCCGATCACAATCTGCGCCGGAACCGGTGTTACAATCTCGTACCGAATCGCACCGTCTGTGTGCGTCCACCGGGAACTGATCTTTCCGTGTCTGGTCTCAATCGATGCTCCAAGCCACTCCAGCTGTGTTCCCGGTTTCGGATGGATCCGCACTTTTTCAAATCCCGGATATTCTTCCACCACCCGGATACCTGCTGCCTGTTCATAGATCCAGTCTGCCACGGATCCGTATGCGTAGTGGTTAAATGAATTCATATCAGTACTCCAGAACTCTCCGTTTTCCATGATGCCGTCCCAATGTTCCCAGATCGTTGTTGCGCCTTTTCCCACCGCATACAGCCAGGACGGATATTCTTTCCTGCATAACAGCGTATAGGCAAGATCCGTATATCCGTAATTACTCAGTACATGCAGGATATACGGCGTTCCGACGAATCCGGTACGCATCTGGCAGCCATCGTTTCGAATCATCTGTGCCAGTGCATCCGCTGTTTTCTGACAGTCTTCTGCCAGTCCAAACTGAACCGCCAGAATATGTTCCGTCTGTGTCCCGTACTCCGGATATGTGTTTCTGAAAGTCTCCACGATTTTTTCATGAAGTGCCTCGTACGCCTTCACATCTTCCCCGATCACACGTCCTGCCTTTATTACAAGTTCTGTCGAATGTGCATAAAATGCAGACGCAATAAAATCTTCTCTGCTTGATCCCTTATAGCTTCCCTGCGGCGCATCCAGACCGAGCCAGTCACCGAAGTGTTCTCCACCTGTCCACAGATATGGGGTGGTTGTGTGATTTGTCACATAATCCACCCATTTTTTCATACTGGCAAACTGATCTTTTAAGATCTGCAGATTGCCGTACGTCTGATAGATCTGCCACGGACAGATCGTCGCCGCATCTGCCCAGGCGGCACTGGCATTTCCGCCAACCAGATAGTCCGGAACTACATGACCTACTGCACCATTCTCCATCTGATCCGCTGCCAGATCGTGAAGCCATTTCGTAAAGAACCGCTCCACATCAAAATTATAGCTTGCTGTTTTGGTAAATACCTGCGCATCCCCGGTCCAGCCAAGTCGTTCATCGCGCTGCGGGCAGTCGGTCGGCACATCCAGGAAGTTGTCTCTCTGACCCCAGAAAATATTGGAGATCAGCTGATTCAGAGTCGGATCCGAAGTCTGGATCGCTCCTGTTTTTCGGATGTCGGAATATACTGCGATTCCCCGGAACTGTTCCGGCGTTGCTTCCCCCGGAAACTCGTCCAGTAAAAGGTATCGGAAACCAAAAAACGTCAGTACCGGATGCCAGGTCTGTATTCCCTCGCTGCAGATATAATTTATCTCCGCTTTTGCACTTCTGTAATTTGCATTGTAGAAATTTCCTTCTGCGTCCAACACTTCTCCGTGAAGAATATGGATCCGGTCACCTGCATGGGCATCTACGGTAAATTCCACATATCCGGTAATCTCCTGCCCAAAATCCACGACCAGCTCTCCCGCCGGGGTGCGGAAAACAGATTTTGCTGCCACCACTTCCTGCTCCCGGATTTCTTCCCCTTCCTGCGGGATCAGAATCTCTTTTGACCATGCGAATTCTTTTACTGTATTCCACTCTTTTGTCACAAAAGTGGCATCACAGAACTCCCCGTCGTAAATCTCACTGAAACGAACCCTGCTTTCTCCCCATGTCCAGCTCTGATCCGTTACGATTACTTCTTCGCTTCCATCCATGTATACAATATGCACTTCTCCAAGAATACCTCCCGGACGACCCATTCTTTGCAGCTTGTCAGGTGTGTCCTGCCATCCAGGCATCGGGGAGCGAAACCACCCTTTCCCAAGTGTTACAATAAGTTCATTTTCCTCTACCACCAGATCTGTAATGTCATATTCCTGATACTGCAATCTTTTATCATAAGCCGTCCATCCCGGTGCCAGCACATAATTTCCAACTCTTTTTCCGTTCAGATGTGCCTCATACACACCCAGCGCTGTCAGATATAACGTCGCACGTTCTACTTTCTTTTCTGTTTTCCATCCCTTTCGAAAAACCGGACACACCCCACCGGTCTCTTCCGAAGTCCGGATCCATTTTGCCTGAAACTCCATAACTTTCTACCTCCCGATAACTACTACATTTGTACAGCTTCTCTTATAACCCAGTGTACAACGTTTCCGTCAAAACAGGAATATCTTTCATGACTTTTTCCATCTCTTCTACGAATTTTTCTTCCGTCTTCGATCATTTCATCTACTGCCTGACACACATCAATTTCCTCCTCTTCTGATATTGTAATCGGTGTATTTATTATCTTCTGGAAATATATAAAAGCATTGAGACTTCTCCGAATATGGAATCAAGATATGTTTTTAGAAATGATAATTGAATTCCTCAATGAATGGAAATAGTATGCTTTGCAGTTATATTAACACCTGCTGATTTTTTTGTCTATCTTATTTTTCAAGAGGCGATGGATTTTCTTTCCACCGCCTCTTTTCACACCCTTATTTCAGCACTCTGACCTCAAACGGTTTCAGCACAACCGTACCGCTCACTTTTTCACCTGTATACAGATCCGTCATCTCTTCTTTGACCTGAATCTCGGCTTCTGCGTCTTTGTAGTTCAGAACGAAGCAATACTCGGTATCCTCTTTCTTTCTTACAGCCAGTTCGCAGGTTTCCGGGATCTCCAGTTTTGCTTTGTATGGATCTTTCACACCCAGTTTCTCCAGGAATACTTCTGCTGTTTCCTCTGAGAATGCTGCGCCGAAGTAATATACGGTTCCTTCTCCGTAAGTATTCTTAATCAGTCCAGGTTCTCCTTCATAATAGCAGTTCTCGTATCTTCCAAGAACTTCTGCATGTTCACCCACTGCTGCCAGCTGATCGTTAAATACAGCAGCTTCCAGCTTCGTGCCATCCCAGTCGATCACGATATCTTTGTTGTCCGGGGATACCAGTGTGTATTCCGGAATATCCACACCGCTCATCTCGGCAAATTTGCCCGGCAGTTTGTCCATGACACAACGGCCGTACATATCTTTGTATCCGCTTCTGCAACCCAGAACCAGGCAGCCGCCATTCTTTACATACTCTTCCAGTACGGCTTTTCTCTCCTCTGAGATCAGTACCGGATGCGGGTAGAACAGTACGCTATATGGTTTCAGGTCTTCTGCGGTTACATCATCGCGCAGATAGATATAATCCATCGGTGTATGGGTTCTCTGTGCAGCTTCGAAGATGCCAAGCTGGCTCTTCCACTCTACTTTTTCATGCCATACATCCAGCTGGCTGTCCCATGCGTTGTCATAGTCTTTCAGGAAACCAACTTTTGCTTCATACTTGGAGCCTGCAAGCTCAGACAGTTTCTGGAATTTCTCATGAACCGATTTGACTTCTGCCAGTCTGCGGTTGTCTCTTCCGGAATAATCCAGGATACCATGCCAGTAAATCTCGGTACCGTAAGTACAGGTTCTCCAGCGGAAATAGCTGACATAGTCTGCACCATGTGCCACACTCTGCATGGTCCACAGGGTCATCTGTCCCGGCTTCGGAGTCGGAGCTGCCATACCGGTATTCCATCCGTTGGCTCCGGACTGCTGTTCCATGATACCGAAGTTTTTGGATACCGCACGAACCTCAGACAGGTTACGGCTCCACATACGGTCTTTCAGGAAGTTATCCTTGTTGTACGCATCCAGACAATAAGCAAAGTTCGGATAAGAATCATATGTGATGAAATCCAGACTCTCGTTTGTCATTCTCTGGTTGTCCAGGTTGCCGAACAGACCGTTGGTGGTGATAAAATCACCCGGTTTGATGTATTTGCGAATGATATCGCTCTGCAGTTTTGCGAATTTGCATGCGCTGTCAGATACGAATCTGGTATAATCCAATACTTCATGAGGGTTGGTATTGTTGCTCAGAGTGGTTCTCGGCACATACACTTCCTCAAAGCTGTTGTATGTCTGATTCCAGAAGCTGGTTCCCCATGCTTCGTTCAGTGCATCAATGCTTCCGTATTTTTCCATCAGAAATTTGCGGAAAGCGATGGTATCACTCTCAGAATAGAACTCATTTTTCTCACAGTTAAGCTCATTATCAATCTGCCATCCGATGATTGCCGGATGTTTTGCATAATGAGATGCAGATTTTTCCACAATAATTGTGGTCAGTTCCTGGTATTTCGGAGAGTTGTAGTTGTAATGTCTTCTTCCGCCATGGCGATACAGAACACCGTCCATGTTTGCATTCAGAACTTCCGGATATTTCTCAGTCAGCCAGGCCGGCGGCGTAGCCGTAGGGGTACAAAAGATCACTTTCATACCCATATCAGCAGCTACATCCAGAAATCTGTCAAAGAAATCATAGTTGAATACACCTTCGTACCGCTCGATTTTGCTCCATGCAAATTCTGCAATTCGGATTACTTCGATGCCGTTTTCCAGCATTCTTTTCAGGTCGTCACGCCAGAGACTTTCATCCCAGTGTTCCGGATAATAACAGGTCCCCAATACCAGTCTTTCGCCATTTATAATCTCCATCGTGTTCTTCTCCTTTATATATGTGCACTATTTACATTAACAGAATTTTTATCTTGCTCCGCTATGGTTTTCATACAAGCTTCTTTAACACCTGTGCCAGTTCCATGCTGTTTTTCACATCCTCATCTATCACAAAATCCACCAGTCCCACCTGAGGAATCTCATGGCAGTCGCTTCCCCGGGTTATGATCAGGTGCTCTCTTCCCGGTTCCTTCAGCCATGCGTCCAGTTTTTCATTATGGTTGTCATGTCCGGAATTAAAGTTTCTCTCCACACCATGCAGATACTTCGGATTCTGTATCTGACAGTATTCCCGGAAAGGGTGAGCCTGTATCAGGACACATCCGTTTTCCTCACAGATCTCATATAATTCCTGCAGACTGCAGCCACAGATGTCCATATGCTCCCGAATAAAATCCTTTGTCACGCCGTATACCAGATAATCCTCCGGTCCGCATTCCAGACGGATCTCCATACCGAGGATCACCCTCAGACCTACACGTTCTCCCTCTTCTTTTGCCAGCTCATACCCGCGAAGATAAGTCTGATAATGCTCCTCTGTCGTCTCACCCCACAGGTGCATGATCCCCTTGTCAAAATGATTGGTGATCACGATTCCGTCATATCCGGCCTCTTTATATCCGTCTACCAGTTCCTTTGCTTTAATCACCGCACACGGGCTGACTTCACAGTCATGTGCATGCATCTCTAATCTCATACTTTTATTTTCCTTTCTGTTTTTTATAACCTGTTATCGCCGGTTCTTTATCTTCAGCACAATCGCCCTGATTCCAAGAATCACCATCCAGATGATAGATTCGAACCAAACCATTACCGCAAGAAAAATTCCGGTGTCTGCATCCCAAAACAAATTGTCGGATATTGTCGTAATCAATCCCAGAAACGACAGCCAGAACAGGATCCCGGCAATCCAGATCTGAGAAATTCCCACGCTGTAATGTGTTCGAAGACCTGCGTATAATATTCCCAGTCCCAGAATCACAACGATCAGCATAAGCATGGTCGAAAAAGAGGACTTCCACTCTTCTCCACAGATTCCCTGTAACTGACCGATTCCAATCGCAGCAAATGCCGCCGCACCCCATACATTTGGAGTCTCTTTTTTATTCTTCTGTTCCAGATAACGAATCAGCACCTTCGCTGACTCTGCACCGGATCCGGAATAAATCTTTTGCAGCGTCAGGTACACTTTCCTCTTCACCGGATATTTTTCCAGAAGATCAATCAGTCCGCTGACATATGCTTCCTGCAGCATCACTGCCTTGTTTTCTCTACGGAAGAAGAACGGTTCATACAGTTCCGTCCGATTTCTTCGCCTTTTATCTTCAAGGATCAGTTCCAGTTCATACAGCGAATCCCGGATTGCCCGGCGGGTCTGCTCCTGCAATTTTTCCTGTTCTCTCTGCCAGTCCATTTTTCTTCGCTGTGTTTCCGCTTCCCGTTTCCACTGTTCCCGGCGCTCCGCTTCTTCAAACGCATCAAACCGGAATTCCCAGTGACTGATATCCTGATATGCCTCTGTATTTTTTCTCGCCTGTTCAAGAGTTTCTTTTTTCTGCTGAGCCTCCGACTTCTCATTTTTCTGTAGATCTTCTGCGTCTTTTTCTGTCCTTTTCCAGGATTCTTCTGTTGCATCACTCTCTTCAAAATCCTCGTCAAACGCTTCTTCCGACTCTTCGCTTTCTTCCTGTTCTTCTTCCTCTTTCCACCGTGTATCAGATTCACACGTTTCTTCTGATTCCCATTCAGATTCCGTCTTTTCTCCGTCTAAAAACCAGTCATCCACCGCATCTGACGACCAGTTTTCCCCTCGGCCGGTCAGAAGCTGATAGGCTTCCTGAATCTGGTTAAATTCCTTCGGATGTTCTTCCGGGTGATATTCCTTCGCCAGTCGTGCATACGCTTCCCGAATTTCTCTTCTTGTGCTTCCCGGCATCAGTTGTAAGATCCTGTATGCTGTCAGCTGGTCCACGAATGATCATCCCCTTCCTTTTTCCAGTACTCCTCCTCGTCCGTTTCTTCATTGTCCGGATCCTGTGCTTCCTCTTCGTCCCACAGATCCCAGTCAGACTCCGATGCATCGAATTCTTCCTCAAACGGATCATAATATTCCAGCACACTGACCGCTTTCTCCAGATACCTTCGGTATCCCTGGATCTGTCTTGGATTCTGTCCGTCCAGAAATTCCTCAAACGTACGGATCATCTGTTGCACCTGTTCTTTCTGTTCCGGATATACTTCCTGGTACAACGCTTCCAGCCGTTCCATCATCTGCTGATTCTCCGACAGATCCCGCGGATGCACCTTCAGTTTCTCCAGCTCCCGGACACGTTCTTCCAGTTCTGCTTCCGGAATTTTCTGAGAAATAATATGTGTTTTTACAACACCGGTAGATACCACCCGGGTATCCACCACCAGAATCCCGTTGATATCATAGGTAAATCGGACATCTACCGCCTCTTTTCCCTTTGGTTTTGGCGGAACCGATATCTCGATTTTCCCAAGAAGCAGATTATCCTGCGCGTAAGTATTTTCTCCCTGATGTATCTCCACAACTACATAATCCTGCTGATCCGATGCCGTATAGAATCTGCGTACTCTCGAACACGGCAGTACCGTATTGCGATTGATGATATTTGCCATATATGCCCGGTCCGGGTCTGCTTCATTTATCGTGGCAACGCCGAGAGAAAACGGGCAGATATCCGTCAGAATATAATCTTTTATCTCTTCTTTTCTCTCTTTCACACCACACACAAGCCCAAGTCCCAGCGCGATCAGCTCGTCACAGTTTCCCTGCACCATAGGTGCTTTATGGAACAGATGGCGGATATACTTCTGAATCAGCGGCATTTTGCTGGATCCTCCTGCCATGACCACCAGATCCACATCATGGATCGTCATTTTCCCGTCTTTTAACGCTCTTCCGATGACCTGACGGATCTCTTTTAACAAAGCTTTACTCTCCTCAAACAACCGGTCCATCGTATAAGTACTCTCATAAAGCTGATCACCAACTGTCGCATGCATCACAACCTCGTCCTGCTCGGAAAGCAGCTTTTTACATCGTTCCGCCTGTTTGAGAAGCACCGCATATTCCTGTGCACGCAGCTGCTGCCTTGCAACTCCATGTTCCCGTAGAAAATGCTCCGCGATCAGCCGGTCAAAATCATCCCCGCCCAGTCGGTTATTTCCCGCCACAGACACAATTTCTACCATTGTATCAAAGCAATCCACCAGTGATACATCCAGCGTTCCTCCACCAAAGTCAAACACTAGCATATTCTGTTCTTCATTTGCTGTAAAATAAGATGCCAGTGCCGCTGCACTTGGCTCATTGACGATCCGTTCCACATGGATCCCTGCAAGTGCTCCGGCACGTTTTACCGCCACTCTCTGTTCATCATGAAAATACGCCGGAACCGAGATCACCGCTTCCTCAATCTCTTCGCCCAGATAATTCTGTGCATCTTCCACGATTGACCGGATCACCAGACTGCTCAGTTCTTCCGGAAGAAAACTTTTTTCTCCAGGCTTCCAGCTGCGCCCGGTTCCCATATCTTTCTTAAAAGAAGAAACTGTCCGTTCCGGATGGGTGATCAGCCGGTCTTTCGCCGGTTGTCCCACAATCAGTTTTCCATCCTCCGTCATACTGACCACACTCGGTGTAAGATAAGAGCCGTATGCGTTCGGTATCAATTCCGCTTTTCCGTTTCGGTAGACACAACCAAGTGAATTGGTTGTTCCAAGATCAATTCCTATGACTGCCATCTTCTTTTTCCCTCGTATTACCAATACTGTCTGCTGAATAGTTGCCCTGTATCTTTATTATTTCCCCGAACCATTCTTTCCCACCTGCGGCTCTTCCAGAAATGCAAAAATCCGTTTCCAGTATCCCCGCAGGATTCGGCTTCCGGATCCGTAGATTTCATGCTTTGTCCCCGGTACAATGATCATAGTTCCCGAGGTCAGTCCCCGTCTGACAAGTTTTACCACAAACCGTACCTGTTCCGGCTTTGACACCAGATGATCCTCTGCCGACTGGAAGATCAGCACAGGAGCCTGGATCTGCTTCCACGCTTTCCGTTGCAGATACCTGTTCAGCCGCCCTGCCTGGTACAGCCAGCTGTATGACGCCCCGTTTGTCTGAAACAACGGTTCTTTCTCTTTTTTATCCTGATAATATTCAAACCGCACCTTACAGGTAGAAGAACTGGTTTCAAAATTTTCCCGTCCCTCATACGGATGCTGTCCGACTACATATTCCGCTCCTTTTCCCTGCTGGCACGCACCGAAAGCAATCTGTTTTGCCACCGGCCACAGGATATTTCCGGTTGCAGGACGGATCATCGGAGAGGAAAGCACCACTTTCGTGAAAAGCTCCGGCTCCTGCGCTGCCTCCGCTGCCGCAAGACCTCCACCCATGGAATGTCCATATAAAAATACCGGAAGTCCAGGGTTTTCTTTTGCTGCCATCTTCGCCACATACAGAAAATCGTTCACATACCGCTGATAATCGTCCACATAAATCAGCGAACTATCCGGTATCAGCCGATAACTTCTTCCATGCCCGCAGTACTCTGGCAGATACACATGATACTGTTTTTTCACAAAATAATAAATCACTTCTTTATATTTTTCCGCAGTTTCCGTAAACCCATGGGAAATCATCACTACACCCTTCGGACTGTCCGCCAGATACCTCTCACAGTAGATTTTCTTCCCCTCTTCCCGTTCCGGCCACAGCACGGACTTGCGGATATCCAGATACGGTTTCACAACATTTTCCATCTGTTCTCGGTAACCCTGCTCACTTAAAATTAATCTCTCCACGCTATTCCTCCAGACTGCTGTTCTATAAAATATATTATAATAGAATTTATCAATCTGTCTACCAAAAAGACTGCTACCAATTTCTGATAACAGCCCTTTTTCATATCTTTTTACTTGAATTTTATCTCACAGATTACCAGGATTTGTAGTTGTTCATTCCCTTCACAGTTACAACCTACTGAATAGTTATCAGGATTTTTCTTCTGTAATCCTTTCATTCCTGGTATCCATCCGTGTAACCACCATATGTACTATATACGGAACCAGTTCCAGTACCGCTGCCTCTTTCGGTGTTACCAGTGTACTTCTGCTGATCTTAGCTCCGTCTTTATAGACAACTCCTTCCAAAATTCCCGGTTCATAAGGAATGTCCATGGAAGCCATCAGTTTCTCGATTGGTTTTCTTCCCAGGCTCTTTCCGTTCAGAACGAATTCCGCCTCATCTCCTGCTCCGTATACATCCACTTTCACCGGTTTTCCAAGCCATTCATCCGCAAAACACCAGCAGTCATTGACATCATACCAATGCCAGTCTGTTCCCCTGAAGTTCTCTAAGAAGTGTTTCGGATGCGTGGTGTAAATACCGGACTTCTTCGTATTTCCCCACATGATCTCACGGTCCACCCGGCGCATCGGCACTTCTCGGTTTTCCCACAATGAAGTCATGCGGCAGATCCACCTTCTGACTCGGCGGTGTGGCAAATACAAAGCTCATGCTCTCATCACTCTCATAAAAATCCCAGTTTTTGTCTAACCCAATACGTTGCATATATCCTCCTGTTCTTTTTTCACCCATATATTCATAACTGCCTGATTTTTTACAGTTATGCTCCTTTTTTCATTCCACCGATGTAAATCTTCACTGTTTTTATTATATTCCGTTTCCAGATTTCCAGCAATGAAATCTCTGTTTTTCAAAAAAGACGCGTGGAAAATATTTTTTCTTTTCCACACGTCTTACTGTTCTTATATTTCTTATTCGTTTTTCTCTCTCACGCAAATTCCGCCATAATATCCGCCACATGCTCCATCTTTTCACACCGCCATGCGTTTTCCCCGCAAAACAGCAGTGCATCATCCGTCTCACCCTTTGCTGCATGCACCAGCGCTCTGGTGATACAGTATGGTGTGTTCGCCGGATTACAGGTAACGATACACTGATAGCATTTTTTAATTGACTCTCGCCTGCTTTCTTTTTCCTCCAAAAACCGGTTTCGTATCGCCCGTCCCGGCATTCCTACCGGGCTGTCCACGATCACAATATCTTCTTTCTTTGCATGCAGATAGGTCTGTTTATACGCCTCGGAGGCATCACATTCCCAGGTTGTCACAAACCGGGTTCCCATCTGTACGCCGTCGGCTCCCAGTTCCATTGCATGAAGCATATCTTCTCTGGTAAAGATCCCTCCTGCCACAACCACCGGAATCTCTTTTCCATACTTGTCCGCATATTTTTTCACTTCAGCAAGAATTCCTCTGATCTCCTGATCATAGGTTACCGGGGTAAATTCCTCCAGCTGCTTTCTGGAAAATCCAAGATGTCCTCCGGCTTTCGGTCCTTCGATCACCACAAGATCCGGCATCCGCTGGTAATGATGATCCCAAAAGCGGCAGATCACTCTCGCCGCCTTCACCGTGGATACGATCGGTGCAATCTTCGTCTTGCTTCCCGCAACCAGTTTTGGCAGTTCCATGGGAAGTCCTGCACCGGAAATAATCAGATCAATCCCGGCTTTCACGGCTGCTTTTACATACTCCGCATACTGCTTCGTTGCCACCATGATATTCACACCCAGGATCCCGCCCTTGGCAATCTTTCTGGCTTTTTGGATCTCTTCTCCGATCACCCGCAGATTGGTTTTGATGGGATCTTTTTCAAACTCCGGATCCCGATACCCGATCTGTGCCGTGGAAATCACTCCTACACCGCCGCAAGCTGCCACACTTCCCGCCAGCCCGGAAAGACTGATTCCGACACCCATACCTCCCTGAATCACAGGAATCCTGGCTGTAAGTTCTCCTATTTTCAATGCTTTCATCTTTTCTCCTACATCCGACGAAATCTTTCGTACCGTTCTTCCACAATCTGTTCTCTCGTCTTCTGACAGCTTTTCCGCAAAAACCCATCCAGATCTTCTCTGATCTCTTCTGCAATCTCCGGAAGATTCTCCTCATTCGCCGGTTCCGGTTCCCGGATCACTTTTTCAATAATCTGCAATTTTTTCAGATCTTTCGCCGTGATCTTCATCACCTCAGAAGCCTCTTTCGCCCGTTTTCCATCTTTCCACAGAATCGAGGCAAATCCCTCCGGTGACAGAATGGAATATGTTGCATTTTCCATCATCCAGACTTCATCCGTCACTGCCAGTCCCAGCGCACCACCACTGCCGCCTTCTCCGATCAGAATGCTGACCATTGGTGTCTGGATTCCGGACATCTCCAGCAGATTTCTGGCGATGGCTTCTCCCTGTCCCCGTTCTTCTGCCTCGATGCCGCAGGCCGCTCCCGGTGTATCCACAAAGGTAACTACCGGCCGACCGAATTTTTCTGCCTGCTTCATCAGACGAAGCGCTTTCCGATAGCCTTCCGGAGACGCCATACCGAAGTTTCGGTAAATGTTTTCCTTTACATTCTTTCCCTTCTGCTGCCCGATCACCGTCACCGGCTGTCCGCCAAACATGGCAATTCCGCCGATCACCGCTCCGTCATCCCGAAACGCCCGGTCACCGTGAAGTTCCAGAAAATCATCAAAGATGTGCCATACTTGTTGATGAAGAGTTCAGCTGCCTTGAATTTGACATGAACAGGGACACGATCAGCTGGATTCGGAGAAAAATCGAATACAGGAGGTCGATTATGGAACACTTACCGAAGAAAACCTGTCAAAACGGCATTAGCTATACGCTGGTCGGTGACTATTACATTCCGGATTTACAGTTACCGGAAGAAAGTCGCCCCATCGGGGTTTGGGGGCGGATGCACAAAGCCTATCTGGAGCTGTACCACCCAGCCCAGTATAACGACCTGATTTTATCCGGCAAACTATGGACATATCTGGCAGATCTGAATGAGCAGGCACAGAACCGGCTGGATTGTATCATTGCCCAAATGAAAGAAGTCGAGGGAATCACGGAGGAACTGAAAGCTCGTGACCAAATGGCATGGGTCAGGGCAATGAACAGCATTCGTAACCGGGCAGAAGAAATTATTCGGTCTGAAATGATTTACTGCTGAAATGTCAGTTTTCCTGTTCAGCCAGTTCCACAATGATATTGCTCTGCCGGAGCAGCCAGTCCGAAAATTCCTTTGGGCTGGCTGTTTTCTTTTTCACAGCCTGTTTCCGCAGCAAGGCTTCTTTTTTGAAGGATTCAAAAGCAGCCAACATTTCCTCCAGACGCTCAGCAGGAAAGCCGGGGGTTTTCTTTGCTTTATTGATTTTATTTCGCCAATTCTGGCACTCATTTTTGTAGAGCAGGTCATAATTGTTTTCTCTGGCTCGTTCATCAAACTCACGCTTGTTCTGGAGAGATTGTTTTTTGCGGCACTTATCACTGCAAAGCTCATACCGCTGGCTCTTGGCAAGGAATACTTTCCCGCAGATTTTGCATTTCCGGAAATAAAGCCCCCAATCGTTCAAGCGGTTCAGATAATAGATAATCAGCGGATACAGGGAAGAATAGGCAGAAACACATTCCATATTTCGATTGCTGTCTGGATACCAGAGGTCAAGTCGAGTATCTTCCTGCGGCACAGCACCATAAATATGCGTGGCAATATTCAGACGCTTGGGCTTTCCTGTATCTTCATCAAAGTCAAGAGGTGGATTCCCCATAAATAAGGCTGTAAAGCCGTTCATTTTCCCGATAAAACGCTCGCAGGCAGATTCCCGATCTCGTGGCTCTCTTGCCTTTAAATATTCATTCCAGATACGAAGTGCCACATACATTCTCACCGGATTACCGGTGAGATATTTTTTTGCCAGAAAATCACCGGAAGCCTGTTCCAGTCCTGGCTGCTTCCAACGGTTAGAGTGCAATGCTTCTCGCAGGGGCATCAAACCAAAGCGGTTCCATTCGCCGTCCGGATCATGCTCAAACGCTGAAAGCATAGTTCCCAAAGGGCGTGTAATATCACACAGCACCTCTGCATCGGCATATCCCTGTAAACGAAACCGGATTTGCAGTTCTTCTCCAATCAAGATACGCTCTTTCATCTTCTGCTTGTCCAGCGTCAGTACCAGCAGAATACGGTCATAAAGCGGTTCGTGCCGCACAAATTCAAAGTCCATGCAATCTCCTCCTATCTATTTATGGTAATTTTATAATTTGATTATATCCGTTACACTCATGGTACTGTAAAGCTATTGTTTTGTCAAGGTTATAGCGATATGATGACATCAGATGGTAATTCCATTCTATCGTGTACCTTGACAACTGAATGACCGTCTGAACTGAGATAAACCGCCATGACCTCTCCCGAAAACGGAGGGCGAGCGCATCGAAAAATCGGTGACTCATGTATGTCGAGCAGGGCAGCATGAAGGAAACGGAACAGGTAGAACGGCAATATGCGGAAAATGAAATATCAATCAATTCAAATAAAGGAGGAACACCGATATGAAAGAAAAAATGAAGTGGAACGACTATGACGCTCTGCCCCTGATTTTGGATGTTACGGATATTCAGCATATCATGGGGATTTCCAGAGCCAGTGCCTATGAGCTGGTACACACACCGGGGTTTCCGGCAGTGCGCAGCGGCAGGCTGATTAAGATCAGCAAGAAAGCCTTCTTCAACTGGCTGGACAGCGGCGGAAATTCGCACGAGAACGAGAAAGAAAGGACGGCGTAACCATGAAATTGAGTGTTCAAGAAAAGAAAGTTCTTTATGCTTTTGCCTGTCCCAATTATCACAATACAGTGACCAGGCTTAAATGGCTGACCGGATTGACCGTTGACCCCAAAGTGAAATGCTGGATGCTGGAACTTGCCCGAAAGATGGAAAATGAGGTTGAGGAGCACTGGTATCTTTGCTTTTACCAGCAGCTCCGCATGGAGATGGCAAAGTATTATGATGCAAAGAAGTATCTGAGGATGGTAGAGAAAAGCACTGACTTTGAGGAGGATTTTTATGATGAAGCTGTCTAAGTATGAGAAAGAAACCATTATCAACTGGAACGAAGCGGAAAACACTGCCAGCATCTACACCTTCAACGCCGATCTGAAGCGCAGACTGGCAGAGTTCAGCCGGAAGTATCCGCTGCTGTGCCGATTGGAAAGCAGTACCACGGAGGGCAGTGTAACCTATGTGATGGACAAGTCCCGGCTGTCTGTCCGCCTTGTCCCGCCGTACAGCGAAGAACGGCTGGCAGCTGCCAGAGAGTACGCTAAACAACATGGTTTTCAGGTTTTGCGTACAGAAAAGGAAAGCGCCTGATTACAGGGCAAATGACTGCAAAATGCCGGGTCTGCACCCGGTATTTTCACAGTCTGTTTATTCAGGGGTATCAAGTATCCAGTACCATAGAAGATGAAAAATGTCCGATTTGGGAGCTATTTCCCCGGTCGGGAGAAAGGAGGGAAAAACAATGGGTAATTTATATGGCTATATCCGTGTCAGCACCAGAGAACAGAATGAGGACAGGCAGATTCTTGCCCTGAAAGAGCTATCTATCCCGGCTAAAAATCTGTTTATCGATAAGCAGTCCGGCAAGGATTTTGAACGCCCGCAGTACCGGAAAATGGTACGGAAACTAAAAAAAGACGATCTGCTCTATATCAAGAGCATCGACCGTCTGGGGCGTAACTATTCTGAAATTCTGGAGCAGTGGCGGATTTTGACCAAGGAAAAAGGGATTGATATTGTGGTGCTGGATATGCCCTTGCTGGACACACGCCGGGGCAAAGACCTGATGGGCACATTCCTCAGTGATATTGTGCTGCAAGTGTTGTCCTTTGTGGCAGAAAATGAACGCAGTAATATCCGGCAGCGTCAGGCAGAAGGAATTGCCGCTGCCAAAGCAAGAGGTGTCCGCTTTGGCAGACCACCAGCGCCTTTACCAGAGAACTTCCATCACCTATATCAGCAATGGAAAAACGGCAAGATCACTGGCACAGCTGCTGCAAAGCTATGCGGGATGCCGCTTTCCACCTTCCGCTATCGTGCGGAGATTTACGAAAAAGCCAAGTTTTTGTAAGCAGGCATTTTTACAGGATTGTGTACCTTTCTGTAAAATGCCTGCTTTTTAACTATAAGAAAATGATACCACAGAACACCGGCTTTTTCCATACAAAATCTGTGAACAAAAGCCCTTTTGCACCTTCGGAAACACCTGAAAACGCATCTGCGAAAAAGTACACCATCTTGTAGGTGGTTGCCTTTCTGTAAGTGCGTGGGTATATGAGGTGTAAGGAAATGGCAGAACAACAGGTAAAGTCAAGGCAGCGTGTGGCGGATCACGGCGAGGTATTTACTGCCGAGCGTGAAGTAAAAGCCATGTGTGACCTTGTAAAACAGGAAACAGAGAGGATTGAAAGCCGCTTTTTGGAGCCAGCCTGCGGAAACGGGAATTTTCTTGCGGAAGTTCTCACCCGAAAGTTGGCTGTGGTAAAAAGCCGTTATGGAAAAAGTCCCTTTGACTATGAACGCTACTCGGTACTGGCAATGACCAGCCTGTACGGAGTTGATATTTTGGAGGATAACGCAGAGGAATGCCGCCAGCGGCTGTTTGACATCTGGAACAAGGAATATACCACCAATGCCAAAGCACAGGCAAACGAACAGTGCCGGGAAGCGGTACGGTTTGTCCTACGCAAAAACATTCTGTGCGGAGATGCGCTCACCATGCTCCAGGCAGACGGTTCCCCTATTGTTTTTGCAGAGTGGAGCCTTGTTACTGGTAATCAGATGAAACGCCGTGATTTTGCACTCGATGAGCTCCTAAACGGACACGAGGAGCAGATGGATATTTTTATGATCGGCTGGGAGTATGACGAAGAAGTTCAGGCATTTATCCCATCACCCATCAGGGAATATCCGCTGACCGATTACAGGAGGGTGCAGGATTATGAGTGATTTTTACAGCAATATGTATAATCCGGATGTCCTCACCTGTCTGGCGAATCTCTCCAACGATGAGGTATTCACGCCGCCGGAGGTGGCAAACCGGATGCTGGATATGCTGCCGGAAGAACTGTGGCATGACAGCAGCGCAACATTTCTCGATCCAGCCTGTAAGTCTGGGGTGTTCCTGCGGGAAATTGCCAAAAGACTGATTGAGGGATTGAAAGAGGAAATCCCGGATTTACAGGAACGCATCGACCACATTTTTCACAAGCAGCTGTATGGTATCGCAATCACTGAACTGACCAGCCTTCTCTCCCGGAGAAGTGTGTATTGTTCCAAGTATCCCAACAGCAAGTATTCCATCACGCTTTTTGAGGACACCAGCGGCAATATTCGGTACAAGCGGATACCACATCGCTGGCAGAACGAAAAATGCCTGTTCTGTGGTGCATCCAAGAGCGAATACGAGCGAGGGGACGAGCTGGAAACCCATGCTTATGAGTGGATACATACGACCAAACCGGAGGAGATATTCAAGATGAAATTTGATGTAATAATCGGCAATCCGCCGTATCAATTATCAACTGCTGGCGATAGTAATGGGGCACAAGCCAAACCCATATACCAATTATTCGTACAGCAGGCAATAAAGTTAAAACCTCGATATGTAGTGATGATTACACCCTCTCGGTGGTTTTCTGGAGGGTGGGGATTAGATGAGTTTCGTAACAATATGATGAAAAATGACCACATTAGAATAATTCATGATTATCAGAACTCATCAGATTGTTTTTCAGGTGTTGAGATAAAGGGTGGCATTTCTTATTTCATGTACGATAGAGATAACAAAGGACCATGTATGTTCTATTCTCATGAAGCAGACAAGATTATATCAAAAACAGAACGATATTTGCATGAAGAAGGTTGTGATGTAGTTATTCGATATAATGAATTGATTAGCATTTATCGAAAAGCAAGACTGCACACTGGTTTTATTCCATTTAGCAGTATTGTTTCTGGAAGAAGTCCTTTTGGTCTAAACACAAATCATTATGGACATGAAACTCCGAAATCTTCATCTGATGTAAAGTATTTTGAAAGAAAGGGATTAAGATATATTTCCTGTAATCAAATCACTAAAAATTTAGATGCAATCAAATTGTATAAACTATTTGTTCCAAAAGCAGCTGAAGATGGAAAGATACCCGGAAAAGTTATAGGAGCAATAACTCCTGGAGAGCCGGGGACAATTTGTAGTGGAACATATCTTTTGGTCGGACCATTTTCTTCTCAACAAGAAATGAAAAATGTTGCCTCTTATATGAGGACAAAGTTTTTTAGAGCATTAGTTGCAGTAAATAAAATTTCACAGGACTCTTATGCAAAAGTATATGACGGAGTTCCAATGCAAGACTTTTCAAAGCCATGGACAGATGCAGAACTCTATGAAAAATATGGTTTATCAGAAGAAGAGATTACCTTTATCGAATCTATGATAAAGCCCATGGAGTTAGGTGGTGATGGCAATGGCAACTGATTTTTTTCCGCAAAGACCAGATGCTCACCCGATGATTTACGCCTATGAGGACACGAATCCGCAATATCAAGGGCTTCTGAAGGTGGGCTATACTGCCATTGATGTGGACAAGCGTGTTGCCCAGCAGTATCCCACCAAGCGACCGGATGGCAGTGTTCCCTATCGTATTGTCTACCGGGAAAGTGCCATGTATCCAGATGGTTCCTCGTTCACTGACCATGATGTTCACCGTGTCTTGAGACGCAAGCAGATTACCGGCATGGGCGGCGAATGGTTTCGCTGTACCGTAGACGATGTGCGAGCGGCGGTGCTGGCAGTCAAAAACCATACTGCCAATGTAGAGAACCGGGTCAACAGCTTTTCTATGCGTCCGGAACAGCAGGAAGCTGTGGACAAAACCGCCGCCTATTTTCAGAGTGCCTATGCGGAGGATTCTACACGCTATCCCAAGTTTTTGTGGAACTGTAAAATGCGTTTTGGCAAAACCTTTGCTTCCTACCAACTGGCAAAACGGATGGGATTCAAGCGGATTCTGATTCTGACCTTCAAGCCAGCTGTGGTCAGCGCATGGCAGGAGGACTTGAACAGCCACATTGATTTTGAGGGCTGGCAGTTTATCAGCCGAAACACAGAATTGACCTATGAATCGGCGGATAAATCCCGTCCCATCGTCTGCTTTGGCTCTTTTCAGGACTATTTGGGAGTGAATAAGGAAACCGGCGGTATCAAGGCAAAAAACGAATGGGTACATTCCACCAACTGGGATTTGGTTATCTTTGATGAGTACCACTTTGGAGCCTGGAAGGAAAACGCCAAAAAGCTGTTTGAGCAGGAGGACGAGGACAGTTACGACAGCGAGGATATGGAGAAGTATGACCGTGGCAACGCCTACGATGAAACTTTCCTGCCCATCACAACCATGTATTATCTCTATCTGTCCGGCACACCATTTCGGGCGCTGAATTCCGGTGAGTTTATCGAGGATCAGATTTACAACTGGACATACTCGGATGAACAGCGGGCAAAGGAAAACTGGCAGGGTGACGGAAATCCCTATGCGGCACTGCCCCGCATGGTAATGATGACTTATCGTATCCCGGACAGTATTCGTCAGATTGCCATGCAGGGAGAGTTCAACGAGTTTGACCTGAATGTGTTTTTCTCTGCCAAAGGCAAAGGTACAGACGCTCGCTTTGTCTATGAAAATGAGGTGCAGAAGTGGCTGGATCTGATTCGGGGTGCTTATCTGGAAACCAGTGTGGATGATTTGAAACTGGGAGCCAAAAAGCCTGCCATGCCGTATGCCGATGTACGCCTGCTGAATGTGTTGCAGCATACGCTCTGGTTTCTGCCCAATGTGGCTTCCTGCTATGCGATGAAAAATCTGCTGATGCAGAAGCAGAATACTTTCTATCATGATTACACCATCAATGTCTGTGCGGGTACGGGCGCTGGAATTGGTGCAGCGGCTCTGGAGCCGGTGCAAAAATCCATGCGTGACCCGCTGGAAAGCAAGACGATCACCCTCTCCTGTGGCAAGCTGACAACGGGTGTTACAGTTAAACCGTGGACAGGTATTTTTATGCTGCGGAATCTGTCCAGCCCGGAAACCTATTTTCAGGCGGCATTCCGGGTGCAAAGTCCGTGGGAGATTACGACCGACGGCGGCAAAAAGGAAATTGTCAAGCAGGAATGTTATGTATTTGACTTTGCTCTTGACCGGGCGCTCAAGCAGATTTCCGATTACAGCTGTCGCTTGAACATTGATGAAGGCAACCCGGAAAAGAAAGTGGCAGAGTTTATCAACTTTCTGCCGGTCATTGCCTATGATGGCAGCACCATGCGACAGATTGATGCAGGTGAGGTTCTGGACATTGCTATGGCTGGCACATCCGCCACCTTGCTTGCCAAACGCTGGGAAAGTGCGCTGCTTGTCAATGTGGACAATGATACCCTTTCTCGTTTGATGGCAAATCCGGCAGCGATGGATGCTCTGATGAAAATTGAGGGTTTCCGCAGTTTGAACGAGGATATAAAGACCATTATCAACAAGTCCGAAGCCGTAAAAAAGGCGAAGAAAGAGGGTACAGAAAAGCTCACGCCAAAAGAGAAAAAGGAGTTGAGCGAGGAAGAAAAAGAGTATAAATCAAAGCGCAAACAGATTCAGGAGAAACTGATTAAGTTCGCCACCCGCATTCCAGTTTTCATGTATCTGACTGATTACCGGGAACGATGCCTGAAGGATGTAATCACACAGCTGGAGCCGGGGCTTTTCAAGAAAGTAACGGGTCTGGATGTCAAAGATTTTGAGTTGCTGGTATCTCTCGGTGTATTCAATGATTCGCTGATGAACGATGCTGTTTATAAGTTCAAGAGATACGAAGACGCCAGCTTGAGCTATACCGGTATTGACCGGCACGAAGGTGAGAACCGTGGCGGTTGGGATACGGTTATCACGGATGCTGACTATAACAGTATGTTCGCTCTGCAACAGGCTTCGATGGAAGCGCCTATTCCTTCGGTGGATGATTTGCCCGAAAAGCCATTTCTGGATTTTGTGGAAGCTGTCAGGGATATGGATCAGCCCAAAAAGGAAAAGCAGATTGCAGAAAAACCGGCTGCGTATGGGCGGCATTTGGAAAAGCCACGCTATACCCCGTCAGTGCCAAAACCAGCAGAACCTGCACCACACAAGCAGGTGGATTTGTCCCGTGTTGTGGTTGGCAGTCAGCTTCGGCATAAAGCATTCGGCATGGGGACGGTAAAAGAAATCCAAGGTGGTTTGATTGTTGTATTGTTTGGAGAAACGGAGAAAAAGTTTCAGTTCCCTGGTGCATTGCTGCAAGGCTTCCTGAGCCTGCCGGAATGATACCATAACAAAATTACGCTATAAAGGTTTGTGCAAAGAACCGATGTGTTTTTCGTAAAAGAGAAATGCATCGGTTTTTCTTTTTGAAGAAAGCGACTATGGAGCTTTCTTCAAAAATCGAAAAAGCTGACTGGCTATGTTTTGGGCAGTTGGCTTTTTCGGGCAGGAGTACAGAGGGATGCAATCCCTTTGTGCTGGGTACAGGGGCGCAGCGCCCTGTTGGGGTCAAGGGGCAAAGCCCATTGGCGGGGTGAGGGCAGCCAGCCCCATCGGGTCAAGGGTGAAACGCCTTGCCCAAGGAGAATTGTTGCTCTGCGACAATTCGTATTGGGTAGTACCTGCCGCAAAATTCGCAGGTCTGGCGGCTTCGCCGCCGCTGCCCCTTCGGGGCAATTTCACGAAGATTGGAGGAAAAAGAGTTGAAATTGACAAGACACAATGGCAGAGCCGGAAAAAACGGAACCTATAATCCAAAGCATAATGATCGGCGGTTTGATGTGGAACACAGCGAACACATCAATCCAGAAATGACAAGGAAGAATATTTATTGGGACTGCTACACTGGCATCAAATCTGTGGCATTTCGGGAAAATCCGGGTGAGGAAGATTTCAGTTTTGAGGAGATTGAGAAACTTTATTATGTCGAGCATTATGGCGATTATGTGGATGCTCAAAATGCACGAAACGAAAAGGTAAGACACACTGAGCGTAACCGTACCATTGAAGATTTGTTGAAAAACAAAAAGACCTGTCCGGAAGAAACCATTTATCAGATGGGTACGATGGATGAGCACGCATCCGCAGAAGATCTGCTAAAGGTAGTTATGGAATTCTGTCAGGAGTTTGAGGAACGGTTTGGCTCTCATATTCACATTCTGGACTGGGCGCTGCACATGGATGAGGGAACTCCCCATATTCAGGAGCGCCATGTGTTTGATGCGAAAAATCAGTATGGAGAGCTGTGTCCCCAGCAGGAAAAAGCGTTGGAGGAATTGGGGATACCGCTTCCCCATCCGGATAAGCCAAAAGGAAAACACAATAACCGGAAACAGACTTTTGATGCAATCTGTCGGGAACTGCTGTTTGAGATTGCAGAGAAGCATGGTTTGCATTTTGAACGGGAACCTTCTTATGGCGGTCGGTCGTATCTGGAAAAGCAGGATTATATCCTGATGAAGCAGAAAGAAAAACTTGCCCAGCAGGAACAGAAGCTGGAGGAGTTGACCCTGAAAATCGAGGATGTGGACAGTTTGATTGATGAGGTATCCAGCGTTGCGTATGACAAGGCAGTGGAACTGATAACCGACGAGGTAAAAACCATGACCCACCAGGAAGATATTGATATGATCGAGGACACCAAAGCATGGCTACAATCCCCAGAGCGAAAAGCACCGAAAAAGGAACGGGATTATGCGGTGGCAAGGCTGGATGGTGTGATTGGAAAAATCCGGACAGCGATGCACTCCACGCTGGAAAAAGTGAAGGCTGCTCTGCTTCATACGGATAAGAAGAAGGCTGTCACAGAAGAAATCAAAAAACAGACGAAGCCTTCCATTTTGGAAGCTCTGCGTCGAGGAATGGAGGAGCAACGGAAAAAAGATAGTGAAAAGCAAGCACAGGAGAAGCAGAAAAAGCAGGATATGGAACTTTGACGGGCATCTGATTTTGAAAGAAATTGGGTGCCTGTTCTGTTTTGGGAGGTGAAATTGTGTCCAATGAATCTTTAACTTTTATCTCAAACCCGCAATATGATGCGGTGGATGTTGCAGGTGTACGGGAAATCCTTACGACAACAGAAAAAGGAAAACCAGCCAATACCATTGAGAATTTTCAAACGGTATTTTGCCGTGATCCCCTTCTGCGTGATTCCATTCGCCTGAATCTTTTGACAGAACAGATTGATATTGTCCGGAATTTGGGCTGGCACAGAACTACCAGTGCGCTGACGGATATTGATGTAAAATATCTTCTTCTCTACTTTGAGCAGAATTATTGTCTGACCAGCGAGAAGAAGTTGCTGGTTGCACTCACCATTGTGGCAAACGAAAACTGTTACCACCCGATTCGGGATGTGTTAAACAGTCTGGTATGGGATGGACAGTATCGGATACGCTCCTGCCTGCATCATTTTCTCGGAGCCGAGGAAAGCGATTATGTGGAGGAAATGTTCAAACATTTTCTTTTGGGAGCGATTCGCCGGGCATTTCATCCAGGGTGTAAGTACGAAGAAATGCTCTGTTTGGTGGGCGGTCAGGGAGCTGGAAAATCTACCTTCTTTCGTTTTCTGGCAATACGGGATGAGTGGTTTTCGGACGACTTAAAAAAACTGGATGATGAAAAAGTGTTTGTAAAATTACAAGGACACTGGATCATTGAAATGTCCGAAATGCTTGCCACCAGTAATGCCAAAAGCATTGAGGAAATCCGTTCTTTTATCAGCCGCCAAAAGGAAACCTACCGGACTCCCTATGAAACTTATCCAAAAGACCGGCTGCGTCAAAGCGTGTTCGGTGGCTCCTCCAACACACTGGATTTTCTCCCGCTGGACAGAGCCGGAAATCGGCGTTTTCTTCCCATTATGGTCTATCCGGAAAATGCAGAGGTTCATATCCTGCAAAACGAATCGGCTTCCAGAGAATATATCATGCAGATTTGGGCAGAGGCTATGACGATTTACCGCAGCGGCGAGTATTCCATGAAGTTTTCAAAGGAGATACAGCACAAGCTGATAGAAGTACAGCGGGATTTCATGCCGGAGGACACGGAAGCCGGACAGATTCAGGGATTTCTGGAGCATTACAGCGGGAATCAGGTTTGTTCCAAACAGCTGTTCAAGGAAGCGTTGGGACACGCCTTTGAGGAACCCAAGCGGTGGCAGTTACACAACATCAACGAGATCATGAACACAGCGGTAACTGGCTGGAAGGCGTTCTCCAATCCACGGATGTTCGCAGGATATGGTCGGCAGCGTGGCTGGGAACGGATATCTTCCTGCAACGAACTGCCCAACAACAAAGATGGATTTGTGGAACTGACCGATGAAGAAGTCCGTCAGCTGGAACTGCCAAAGGGGTGGATCGCCTGATTCACATGGTTTGTTGCAGGGATAGTTGCTCATTGGTTGCTGACTTTGTTGCCGGAAAAACAGGGATGAAGATGTCGAAAAAGCCTGTCAATACAGCGTTTTCAGTTATTTTCTTCCCTTTTATAATACTCTGACAACGAAAGCAACAAGGTTTTACAAGAAAAGTTGGAAAGTAAGAATCACACGCCAGACGATTGTTTACAGGTTTTTTGAGGTCTGTTGCCAGACTTCGTTGCCGGTATCCTTTGTCTGGCACTTTTTATGGAGGTATCGTATGGAAAAAAGCCAAAAACAAAAAGTGCAGTTCATCGTAGTGCGGGAGTTTTCCGGCGAGAAAACCATGCAGGAAGCGTTTGAACAGGTAATTGAGCGTCAAACTTGCGAGCAATTTGAGAAATGGCTGGAAAATCACGAATCAGAGCAGGAAGCAGCTTAATCACTATTTGAATTTGTAACAGGGACATGGTATAATATAGCTATCGTGTCCCTGTTCATAGAAGGAGTTTACTATGAACAGAAAAAAGCAAGTCAATCAGAAAATCACAGCGCTCTATTGCCGCATTTCTTTGGATGATGGCGGTGATAACGAGAGTATGAGCATCAGTAATCAAAAAATCATGCTCCGGGACTTTGCAGAGAAAAATGGGATGTTCCAGCATGAGTATTATGTGGATGACGGTTACACAGGTCGCAATTTCAATCGTCCTGCCTTTCAGCGCATGATCGCTGACATCGAAGCGGGTAAAATCGGTTGTGTTATCACCAAAGACCTGTCCAGACTGGGAAGAAACTATATTGAAGCTGGCAGCTATATTGAAATCTTCTTCCCCAAGCACAGTGTCCGTTATATCGCCATTACGGATGGTGTGGACAGTTTGACCCGTCAGGAAATGGATATTACTCCCTTTAAGAATATCCTAAATGATATGTATAGCCGGGATATTTCCAAAAAGGTTTTGAGTGGTATCACGATCCGCTCCAGACAGGGCAAATTCTGCGGAGGAACACCGCCGTTGGGTTTGATGCGTGATCCGGAGGATAAAGGGCATCTCATCATCGACCCCAAAACAGCACCGATTATCCGTAAGATTTATGACTATGCGCTGGATGGGCTGGGATGCATGAGAATTTCCAAAAAGCTGATGGAAGAAAAAATCCCTGTCACCCATGTGAAGTCCAACACAGAGCGTCAAGAAAATTATTACTATTGGGCTGGTTCCCGAATCAGCCATATCCTGAGAAATCCCTTTTATAAAGGTGCTCATCTGGTTTTTCGGACGCACCAGAAAGGGATTCGTTCCAACACCTATGACATCATTCCCCGTGAGGAATGGGAAATCATTGAAAACTGTCATGAAGCAATCGTATCCCCTGAAGAATGGGATAAGGTTCAGGAGCTGATTGACCGCAGACCACCAATTATGCAGGGAAACGCCTGCCCGTTTTACAACCTGTTCCACGGTATCATTTACTGTGCCACCTGTGGGAAGTCCATGCAGGTACGGTACGAAAAGGTTGGAAGAACGAATAAGAATCGTTTCACTGGTGAGCAGCGAGAACCGATTGATAAGGCATATTATATCTGCCAGACCTATAACCGGCTTGGGAAAAACGCCTGTACCAGTCACAAGCTCGAAGCCAGAGATTTATACGACCTTGTGTTAAAAGACATTCAGGAGCTGGCAAAGACGGCACTCAAAGATGCGGATGCTTTTTATCAGCGGCTGAGCAGCCGGATGGAACACAGATATATGGCAGATGCCTCTCAGATGCAGAAAGAGCGTGAGCGACTGGAAGCCAGAAACCGTGAAATCGACGAGATGTTCCTGAACCTTTATACCGATAAAGCAAAAGGTATCCTTTCCGAACAGCGGTTTGTGAAGCTAACAGCCACCATGGAACAGGAGCAGGAAGAAAATCAGCGCCGTTTGCAGGAACTGTTGCGAATGCTTCAGCAGTCCGATGCTCAGGAAAGTGAAGTTCGCACCTTTATCCGGGAGATCCGGCAGTATGCCACCATTCAGGAGTTGGATGAAACGGTGTTGAACCGCCTGATTAGCCGGATTTTGGTCGGTGAAGTCAAGAAACTTGATGGGCAAAAAGTGCAGGAAGTTAGGATTGTTTATAATTTTGTGGGTGAAATATTATAATACAATGATACTTTTCATATCAAATCGCAGTATATCGAAGTATTAAGAATAGCTTTTGTTGGAGGATATAAAAATGAAAATAGACATTGCAAATGTTCAAAGGATGTTAGAATGGGTAAAAACCAAATTATATTTGGATTCTTTAGCTGTAAATGCAGCACGCCGTACTGTCAAACGAGGACAAGTTTATAGATGTAATTTTGGTCGTGGAATAGGAAGTGAAATGCAAAAAGATAGGCCAGCGGTCATCGTTCAAAATGATATTGGTAATATAAACTCTGGAAATACAATTGTGATACCGATTACACATGATGCAAGTACACTACCGTGTGTTGCGTGTATTACGCCTCAAATGGATTCAAATGGAAATGTAATTTTAGATGGCCAAGCGAATGCATCAAATATTATGTGTGTAAGTAAAGCTCGTTTGGGCGACTTGATCTGCACTTTATCCCCATCTGATATGAAAGCTATTGATGCCGTGTTAGGAAAAACTCTTGGAATAATAAAGTATTATGCAGATATTGAAAAACAGCTAAAAGATAAATTAGAATTTATTGAGAAGATAAAAACGGATAGAAACCATGCACAAGATCAAATATCTGAAGTGAAAAAAATTTTAGGACTACCCGAAGATACTGATCTTGTGGAACATTTCAAGAAAAGTCTTGACAAACAACAACAAGTAGAGTAATATAAAGGTACAAAGAGATCTTTTTCTGGAGTGGAAAAGATATTATTACTTCTTCAAAGGAAAGGGACTCGGGTAGAGTCCCTTTTTACTTTCTCCGAGTATAATTTGATATTCTATTGCATATACTAATGAATACAAAGTGGCTCTAAATCGGATATTTAGAGTTATATTAAGTAGAGGGCACATCAGAGATGGTGTGTCCTCTGTTTATTTTTTCAAAATACTTGCTACAACCCCTTCTCTTAACCGAGGAGGGTTATTTTTTTGCCCATTTTTGAATTCATCACTTGACATTGTGGCAAAGACCTGCTGCACATAGGAAAGTGTTGTAGGACGTTCCTTACTCCTTGAGATTTCCACCCGTTCCCACGCAGTCAGTTCTTTTTTATCGCATCCCGCTGCCTTTCCACAACTGTTCCTGATTTCCGGCAGGTTTTCCACATTTTGCGTATCTCCATAGTGGATATATTGCAGCGCATCCTGATGAATATTCAAAAGTTTCCACACAGTCTCTTTTAATTCCTGCCGTTCAACCACACCATCGATGATTCCTTTTTCCACCAGGAATTCTGCTCTCTGAAATCCCTCCGGCAGTTTCTGTCCGATGGTCTGCGCGATCACTCTCGGTCCTGCAAATCCGATCAGTGCCCCCGGTTCTGCCAGGATCACATCTCCAAGCATCGCAAAACTTGCCGTCACCCCGCCGGTGGTCGGATCGGTCAGTACAGGAAGATAAAAAAGACCTGCTTCACTGTGTTTCCGGATCGCCGCAGAGGTTTTTGCCATCTGCATCAGAGATACGATTCCCTCCTGCATCCTGGCACCACCGGAACTGGTAAACAGTACCACCGGCAGTTTTTCTTCCGTCGCCCGTTCAAAAGCTCTCGTAATTTTTTCACCTACGACATACCCCATGCTTCCCATCAGGAAACGGGCATCGCAGACACCAAGTACTGTCTCCAGACCATTCACCATGCATTTTCCCACAGTAACTGCTTCATGAAGTTTTGTCTTCTCCTGCAGATCTGCAATCTTTTCTTCATATCCCGGATATTCCAGCGGATTTTCCGTTTCCAGATCGGTAAACCACTCCTGAAATGTTCCCGTGTCTGCAACCATGCGGATCCTGGTTCTGGTTCCGATCCGGAAATATCCCTCGCACTTCGGGCATACATATCCATGTGCTTTTACATCATCCCGGTATACTACTTCTCCGCATTTCGGACACTTAAGCCACAATCCTTCCGGTGCCGATGGCTCTTTTTTTTCCTGATTCCTGTCTTCTCTGTCCCGGAACAGAACTGCCGTCTTTTTAAACATATGTTTTAATTTCGCCATAGTTAAAACCTCCTGTCTGCCCGGACAGGTTTTCTGTCCTACAGATTAAAATGCATCGGGATAAAATCCGTTGTGATCTCTCCCGCCTGAAAATCCTCATTATCTAATATCTCATACTGAAAATCCACGTTGGTTGTCACACCATCTATGATCAGTTCTCCCAGCGTACTGCGCATCTTATCGATGGCCTCCTGTCTGGTTCTTCCATGCACAATTACTTTCGCTATCATAGAATCATAAAATGGCGGAATCTCATACCCGTTATAGGCTGCCGTATCGATCCGTACACCATTTCCACCAGGCAGATGGATTGCTTCGATGACTCCCGGACACGGCCGAAAATGATGAGCAGGATCCTCTGCATTGATCCTGCATTCCATCGCATGTCCCTGCAGGTGAATATCTTCCTGTTTTACTGAGAGTGGTTCCCCTGCTGCCACCCGGATCATCTCTTTCATCAGATCCACGCCGGAAACCATTTCTGTCACCGGATGTTCCACCTGGATCCGTGTATTCATTTCCATAAAATAAAAATTTTTTTCCTTATCCAGTAAAAATTCAATGGTACCGGCACTTTCATAATGTACTGCCTTTGCTGCACGCACTGCCGCATCACCCATCCGTCTGCGAAGTTCCGGTGTCAGTGCCACACTGGGAGATTCTTCGATCATCTTCTGATGATTTCTCTGGATCGAACAGTCCCGTTCTCCGAACTGCACAACATTTCCAAACTTATCTGCCATGATCTGAAACTCTATATGTCTCGGTTCCTGCACATATTTTTCGATATACATGGTGTTATCTCCGAATCCACGTACTGACTCTAACTGGGCTACCTGAAAGTTCTCCTCAAAGTCGTCCGGTCCGAAGGCAATCCGCATCCCTTTTCCACCGCCTCCGGAAGATGCCTTGATCATCACCGGGTATCCTATGTCTTCTGCCATAGCTGCTCCCCGTTTTGCGTCATAGACCGGTTCTTTTGTTCCCGGAACCACCGAAACACCGGCTTCTATCATTGTCAACCTTGCCTGCGATTTATTTCCCATCTTGTCCATCATCTCCGCAGTCGGTCCGATGAACGTAATATTACATTTTTCACACATTTCCACAAACCGGCTGTTCTCTGACAAAAAACCAAATCCAGGATGTATCGCATCCGCTTTTGTTGCGATACATGCACTCAGAATCTGCTCCATATTCAGATAACTGTCTGTCGCCGCTGCCGGTCCGATACAAACAGCCTCATCTGCCAGCTGGGTATGCAGTGCTTCCTGGTCTGCCTCCGAATAAACTGCTACCGTAGCGATTCCCATCTCTCTACAGGCACGGATGATCCGCACTGCAATCTCTCCTCTGTTTGCAATCAATATTTTCCGAAACATGTTTGTTCTCCTATCCAATGGCTACCGTAAGTTCTGCCGTTGCTGCCACTTTTCCATCTACCGTAGCTGTTGCTCTTGCAATCGCAACCGGTCCCTTCTGTTTGATCAGTTCCGTCTCCAGCATCAAAACATCCCCCGGAACCACCTTTTTCTTAAATCGACAGTTGTTAATCCCACCAAAATAAGCAGTCTTTCCTTTGAACTTCTCACAGCTTAAGATACATACCGCACCCACCTGCGCCAGTGCCTCAATGATCAGCACTCCCGGCATCACCGGCTCCTGTGGAAAGTGTCCACGGAAATAATACTCATCATATGTCACACATTTTTTTCCTGCTGCCCGTACCCCCGGTACCAGTTCTTCTATGGTATCCACCAGAAGAAACGGATGCCGGTGTGGGATAATATCCATGATTTCTTTTGTTGTTAACACTGACATAAACTCTGTTACCTCCTGCACACAAACATATGGTTTTCAGGTATTTTCAGTCATTACCCGATAACAAATAAAGGCTGTCCATACTCTGCCATCTGTCCGTTCTCAATCAGAATCTCTTTTACCACTCCGTCGTACTCACTCTCAATCTCATTCATCAGCTTCATCGCCTCGATGATTCCCAGAGTCTGTCCCTTTTTCACTGTATCACCCACGCTGACAAATGCTTCCGCATCCGGTGCCGAAGCCGCATAAAAGGTTCCCACCAGAGGAGCCTTTACTGTCTTTCCTTCCGGCTGGCATTCCTCCTGCTGCTCCTGTTTCCCATTAAAACTGCCAGAACCGGCCGATACTGTATCTGCGTTTCCTGCCACTGCAGGCATCACCTGCATCCCGGTCTGCTCCACGACCACCTGTTTTTCCTTTCCCATGGAGATCTTCAGATCGCCGTCTTTCATGGTAAAAGAAGTCAATTCTGACTCGGAAACCGTTTTTATCAATGTCAGAAGATTTTCAAATTCCATTTTTTACTCTCCCCACTTTTTCACAAGAATGCTCGCGTTATGTCCACCGAATCCCAGCGAATTCGAAAGTGCATATTCCAGATCTTCTTCCACACCGTCACCTGCCACATAATTCAAGTCCATTTCCTCGTCCGGTGTCGTATATCCCGCCGTTGCATGAATAAATCTGTCCTGAATCTCTTTCACGCAGGTAATAAATTCCACAGCCCCTGCAGCGCCCAGCAAATGACCTACCATAGACTTGGTAGAATTCACCTTCATCTCGTACGCATGCTCTCCGAACAGTTTTTTGATTGCTCTCGTCTCGAACAGATCATTGTGATGTGTCGCAGTTCCATGTGCATTGATATACATCAGTTCCTCTTTTTTCACTCCCGCTTCTTCCAGTGCCAGTTCCATCGCTTTCGCAGCCCCGGAACCATCCTCTGCCGGCGAAGTAATATGATACGCATCACTGGTTGCACCATATCCGACAACCTCCGCAAGAATCTTCGCGCCACGCTGTTTCGCATGCTCCAATTCTTCCAGAACAACCACTCCGGATCCCTCTCCCATGACAAATCCACTTCTGTTTTTGTCAAATGGAAGTGAACACTTCTCTGGGTCGTCTACCGTAGAAAGTGCTGTCAATGCGGTAAAACCTGCCACACCGACCGGGCAGATACTTGCTTCCGTACCGCCCGCCAGCATCACATCCGCATCTCCACATTGGATACTGCGATATGCCTCTCCGATGGAATGTGTTCCCGTTGCACACGCGGTTACCACATTCAGACTTTTTCCTTTCAGTCCCAGTTGAATCGAAACATTTCCTGCTGCCATGTTGGAGATCATCAGTGGAACCAGAAGTGGATTTACTCTGGAAGGTCCTTTCTCCGCAATTTTATGACATGCCGTCTCTGCTGCCTGCAGACTTCCGATTCCCGATCCGATGGAACATCCCACGCGAAACGGATCTTCTTTTTCCATATCCAGTCCCGCCTGTTCAAACGCCTCTTTTGCTGCAGCCACTGCATACTGGCAGAACAACTCCATTCTCTTTGCTGCCTTAAAGTCCATATAGTCTTTCCCTGCAAAGTCTTTCACTTCCGCAGCAATATGTACTTTATAATCCGTCGTATCAAACCGGGTAATCTCACCAAATCCCAGTGTCTTTTTCTTAACATTTTCCCAGAACGCATCCGCACCGATCCCAATCGGTGTCACAGCACCCATTCCGGTCACCACAACTCGTCTCATAGTCTCTCCTTTCTTTACATCGCCATACCGCCATCTACACAGATAACCTGTCCGGTAATATAATCTGCTCTTTCAGACGCAAGAAATGCCACCGTATTGGCAATATCCTGTGTCTCTCCGAATCTTCCCAGTGGAATCTGTGCTACTGCTGCCTCTTTCACCTGACTTGAAAGTACTTCTGTCATCTCTGTATGAACAAATCCCGGGGCTACCGCATTGACCGTAATGCCTCTGCTTGCCAGTTCCCTCGCCACCGTCTTTGTAAGTCCGATAATTCCTGCCTTCGATGCTGCATAATTTGCCTGTCCTGCATTTCCCAACACACCGGACACCGATGCGATGTTGATGATTTTCCCACTTTTCTGTTTCAGGAAATACCGCGACAGATGGCGGATCGTATGAAAACATCCCTTCAGGTTGGTTTCCACGACCGCGTCAAACTCTTCTTCACTCATTCGCAGGATCAGATTATCTCTGGTAATTCCCGCATTATTTACCAGCACATCTACATGCCCGTAACTTTTTATCAGCTCCTTTGCCATTGCTTCTGTCTGCTGATAATCCGCCACATCACACTGATAAAGAACGCCGTCGCCACCATTTTTCCGGATTTCTTCCAGCACATTCTTTGCCCTCGCTTCCGATCCGCAGTAATTGACAACTACAAACATTCCTTCTTTTGCCAGAGTGAGACTGATCTGTCTTCCTATCCCCCGACTTGCTCCTGTCACCAGTGCTACTTTTTTCTCCATCGCTGCTCCTTTCACCGAAAGTTCTTTTTTCATATTTCCTGTAAACTTTGATTATTTGTACCTGTTCAGCAGGTAACTATGAGGGTACTGAACAGTTACTTACTGTTTTTCACCCAACATCTTTACAACCGCGTCCAGATCTTCTACTTTTTCAATGTGTAATCCAGTTACATTTTTATTGATTTTCTTCAAAAATCCCGTCAGTGTTCTTCCCGGTCCGATCTCGATAAACGTATCCACACCATCCGCAATCATCCGTTCCACACTCTGCTGCCACTTCACAGAAGAATACACCTGTCTGCCAAGCAGTTCCTTGATCTCAGAAGGCTCTGTCACATATTCTGCTGTCACATTTGTGACATACGGTGTGGAAAATGCTCTCAGTTCCACCTGCTCCAACACTTTTCCAAGTTTCTCCCCGGCTTCTTTTAACATTGCTGAGTGAAACGGCCCGCTGACATTTAACGGGATACATCTTCGCGCCCCTGCCTCTTTCAGCTTCTCAACCGCCACTGCCACTGCGCCTTCCTCTCCGGTAATCACAATCTGTCCCGGACAGTTATAATTGGCTACCGAAACGATGCCTTCCGTCTCGTCGCAGATTTTCGCAATCTTTTCTCCGTCCATTCCAAGAACTGCACACATAGCACCACCTGTAGGCACTGCTTCCTGCATCAGGATGCCTCTCTGCCTTACTACACGGAACACATCCTCCAAAGACATGGCTCCTGCAGTCAGAATCGCTCCATACTCTCCAAGGCTTAACCCGGCAGCTACATCTGCCTTCACTCCCTTTTCCTGTAAAGCTGCCAGAATTGCCGCTTCCGTCGTTAACATGGCAATCTGCGTATATTCTGTAATATCAATCTGCTCATTTTTTTCAAAACAAAGTCCCGGAAGGTTCAATCCGGTCACTTCTGACGCAATTGTATACACCTTCCTGGATACAGAAATCTGTTCGTAAAACTCCTTACCCATTCCCACATACTGCGCGCCCTGTCCCGGAAAAACAAATGCCAGTTTACCCATGAATGTCTCCTTCTATAATTTGATTTTCAAAGTATTTATTTAAATTTTTGTGGCGACAAAATCAGATTCCCATACCTGTTATTTCTATCGCCACTTTTTATTTTTCTTATTTTATGATACCAGGGTTCCAAGATATACAAAGCAAAATGCCATCACCGAAAGTAATTTACTCAAGCAACGAGTCAAAGGCCGTGTCCGCACGGAACTTTGATGAGTGCCACGATAACGATACTTTCCTGTTTTCCATTTTAGCAATGCAACAATTTCTCAGCCTCAGTCATAATTTCCTGCAGAATCTCCTTACAGCTCTGTCTCTTACTCACCAGACCTGCAATCTGCCCTGCCATCACTGTGCCGTTTAAAATGTCCCCATCCATAACTGCTTTCCGAAGAGAACCAAGTGTCATCCGTTCCAGTTCCTCAAACGGTACACCTTCCTGTTCCTTTTTGATATATTCCTTCGTCATCTGATTTCTCAGACACCGAACCGGATGTCCTGTACTCTGACCGGTTACTACAGAATCAATATCTTTTGCTTTCACGATTCTGTCTTTATAGTTATCATGAACAATCGATTCGTCTGCCACTACAAAACGGGTTCCCATCTGCACTCCCTCTGCTCCGAGCATAAAAGAAGCAGCAACACCGCGTCCGTCTCCAATTCCACCTGCAGCAATTACCGGAATATTTACCGCATCCACAATCTGTGGAATTAACGCCATCGTTGTCTGATTTCCAATGTGACCTCCGGCTTCCATGCCCTCTGCTACTACCGCATCCGCACCATATCGTTCCATTCTCTTTGCCATAGCTACTGATGCAACAACCGGAATCACCTTAACACCAGCTTCCTTCCACATCGGCATATATTTCTCCGGATTTCCGGCACCTGTGGTGACCGCCTGAATTCCTTCTTCTACTACGATTTTTGCCACTTCATCAGCATTCGGGTTCAGAAGCATAATATTTACACCAAATGGTTTATCAGTCAGTTCTTTTGCCTTTCTGATCTCTTCCCTCACAATTTCCGGAGGTGCACTTGCCGCACCGATCAGACCAAATCCGCCTGCCTCAGATACTGCCGCCGCCAGATGATGTTCTGCCACCCAGGCCATACCCCCCTGAATAATCGGATACTCAATCTGTAAAAGTTCTGTTACTTTCGTCTTCATCTGCTTCTGTCTCCTTCCCTGCTTTCAGAAAAGGTGTGGATTATGCCTCCACACCTTTATTCTTCAGATATTCCATAACTGCTCCAACTGTTGTCAGTTCAGCCAGTTCTTCAGACGGGATCTCAACTTCATATTTTTCTTCCAGTGCCATCACCAGTTCAAACAGATCCAGAGAATCTGCACCCAGGTCATCCTTAAATGAAGTTGTTTCTGTAATACTGCTCTCCTCACAGTTCAACTGTTCTGCGATCATCTCTTTCATTTCTTCTAACATCGTTATTCTCCTTTACACATGTTTCTTATTATCAATAATTTTAGTTTCCAATGTTTTGACTTTCAAAGTATAATACACAAACAATGTTTTGTCAATAAATTCTTTTTTGATTTTCAAAGTATTTTTAACGATTATTTTTTATTTATATTCTTCCCACCGTCTCTCTTGGACTGTGGCATAATTTTGGAGATTTCTCTTCTTACGACAATATGAAAAAGCTCTGTTTTACCGCTTTTGATCATGGCATCACTCATTTTGATCTTGCCAACAATTACGGACCTGAACCGGGAAGTGCCGAAAAACACTTTGGTCTGATCTTAAAAGAACACTTCTTCGCTTACCGGGATGAACTGTTGATCAGCACCAATGCCAGTTACGATATGTGGAAGGGACCTTACGGTAACTGGGGCAGCCGCAAGTACCTGATTGCCAGCCTGGATCAGAGCCTGCAACGACTGGGACTCGATTATGTAGATATTTCTTCCTTTCATGCAGAAAAGAAGTCCCTCCCGTCATATCTGTCGATCGGGAGGGCTTTTTTCGTATGTTCCTGCATAATAAATGTACAGGATCTACGAATCTATACACCATTTCAGATTATAGATTTGAATGGATCCACAAAAGAAACTTTCGGGATGCGTGTTATCGAGCAAACCTTTAATTAACACTGACATTTTTTTAAATGCACTTCGCGAATTTTACTCGTTATTGCGACAGTCGCCAAACCATGAGACCTTGGCGACTGTCGCGTAAATCAAAATTGGTCCGCTGAACCAATTATTGCTATTAAATACAAAAAAACCGTTTTCATATAATATGAAAACGGTTGAAAATGAGGCATCGGGGATTCGAACCCCGGACAACTTGATTAAAAGTCAAGTGCTCTACCAACTGAGCTAATACCCCATATGCCCAGAACCGGAATCGAACCAGTGACACGAGGATTTTCAGTCCTCTGCTCTACCAACTGAGCTATCTGGGCAAAATTGCGGGAGCAGGATTTGAACCTGCGACCTTCGGGTTATGAGCCCGACGAGCTTCCAGACTGCTCCATCCCGCGATAGTATTAACATCACCTTTAAGTGATAATGGATGGAGGTGAATTCAAACCTTTTTGCTATCATTTCAGATAGTTTCGATTCGTTTATTACCTGAATCCAATGGATGGAGGTGGATTCGAACCACCGAAGCAATTTGCAGCAGATTTACAGTCTGTCCCCTTTGGCCACTCGGGAATCCATCCAAAATATCGCATATTCAATTGTACGATATTGTATTGAGAAATCAATACAAAGCCGATGATCGGACTCGAACCGATAACCTGCTGATTACAAATCAGCTGCTCTGCCAATTGAGCCACATCGGCTTAAAAAAATGGGACCTACAGGGCTCGAACCTGTGACCCTCTGCTTGTAAGGCAGATGCTCTCCCAGCTGAGCTAAGATCCCATTATTTTTGACACACTCTGCAATTCTTGAACCACTGGTCGTTCATGCTTTGTGTGAACGACCCAGACGGGACTCGAACCCGTGACCTCCGCCGTGACAGGGCGGCGCTCTAACCAACTGAGCCACTGGGCCATCTGATCATGTACCTTCAAAACTGCATACACTTAACATCCTTCTTCTCTTTTGTTTGCGATCAACCGTTCCAGGTCAAACCCTCGACCGATTAGTAACAGTCAGCTCCATACATTACTGCACTTCCACCTCTGCCCTATCTACCTCGTCGTCTTCAAGGGGTCTTACTTCTTTCGAATGGGATATCTCATCTTGAGGGGGGCTTCACGCTTAGATGCCTTCAGCGTTTATCCCTTCCAGGCTTGGCTACCCGGCCGTAGACTTGGCAGTCTAACCGGTGCACCAGCGGCCCGTCCATCCCGGTCCTCTCGTACTAAGGACAGCTCCTCTCAGATATCCTACGCCCACGCCGGATAGGGACCGAACTGTCTCACGACGTTCTGAACCCAGCTCGCGTACCGCTTTAA
>ENA-ORVB01000228-ORVB01000228.1-human-gut-metagenome-genome-assembly--contig:-NODE-228-length-50081-cov-24.0857_pt1 | contig 50081 bp, 62 predicted proteins | sample MGYA00242090_ERZ509231 | MGnify/ENA primary metagenome ERZ509231 (study PRJEB26280, sample SAMEA2338798) | human gut metagenome | biome: human gut; feature: human-associated habitat; material: faeces...
GTACTAGTATAATCGACAACAATGATGTCTATATCCTGTTTTATTAAATGTGACTTTTTGAAAAAAATAATAGGTTTTATTTGGACATATGCAATTACAAATCCAGGTGTAAATGCATTACGTACTCCAGTTTATAGTGAAATGATTAATATTATAAATAATAATCCTGTCACTTTTGAAGGATTTAAATTTGATCAAAATAAAGTAAGAAGTATGTTCATTAATTTCAATTTCACAAACGGAAGGCCTATTACAAAAGCAATGTTAGCATGGTGGGCTTTTGAAGATGAACAACAGTCTTTATTATCATTGGAAACTGTATTCGAAATTGTGCATATTTATGCAAAAAATCGTCAAGAAAAGGAAAAGTCTTTAATAAATATCTCTAATTTAGAGTCACTTGGAAATAAATCTTTATTAGAAAAACGTATTAATATTCGTGCCTCAGATTATCGATTTGTAGACAAAACAAAATATTATTTAGGCTCATTCAATAATTCCAATAAAACAAAAGAAGGGACAAATATTCACGAATTGACTTCTTTTGCTAAAGAAATTAAAGACTTTAACGAAATTGACATTGAAAAACGTTTGAATTCCATTATGAATAGTTTTATTGACTATTTAGAAGATAACGAACTAATTCAATAGAAAAGTTAAGAGCATTTTAGTTTTATTATTTGTTTTATCTAATATAGTGTAAGCAAAAAGAATATATTCTATTGGAGATGATAATTTGAAACGATTTAATAAAGGAGATACTGTTTATTTTATTGCTTCTTCTATCTTTGTAAGGAAAGCTAAGATTGTACGGAATGCTGGTGGATTTTGTACCATTATCTTTGATGGTAATGGGAATTGTGGTGCTTCTGGTACTCGTGTTCGTGAATCTAAGTTGTATCGTACAGAAGAGGAAGCTAATGAAGTTGTTAAACAGCATAAAGAAGTAAATAAGCGAAGATGATGGAGTTTCTCATACAATCTATAAGCTTTCAGTTCGGTTCTTTTAACTTTCCTACCGTTGTGTGTACTAGGGACTTTTCGTGAACTCGAATGCTCTATTGTATAACTCTTGCTAAAATTAGAATCTAATGTTGCTTGAGCTTTTCCTTTTACATTCCATGTAACATTTGAACTTGCTGAAAAAGAAGTTGCTTTCATTTGACTTAAAGAAATAGTTACACAAGATTCTCCCGACAACAATTCATTGGGTGTTATTCCCAACATGTCCATTATCTTTTCTAATGCAAATGAGTGTTGTGATGAACACAAGTCACTTCAAGGCTCTTTCCAACAAATAAGAACATGTAATAGCGGGAATGAGGTATAGTTACTTGCAGGTAGAGAAGTATGTTTCGGATAAAATGACAGCTTTATGTGAAAAGTGTGATATCAGTAAATACGTAACCGCTACATAATCTGTACCTACAAGAAAAACTCACACTCTGCCTTACGACGAAAGTGTGATTTAGAAGAATTATTCTGATTTGCTGTCTGTGTTATCGGCACTCACTTGGCAGACTGTAACCAACTGTTGCAACTTCTCCCCAACTCCGTGCAATTCTCTGGTCTGGGCTTTCATTTCTTTCAAAAAATCATCTAAATCGCAGTTCACGGAAAAGAATGTTGCATAGGAGTCAAAATCAATGTTAAACGCTTCTTTGTATGTACGCTCACCATCTTGGTAGACCACTTGCCCCGAAAGAGGATATTTGTCTGCGTTTTCCCGGAATTTGTTTGAGCCGAAGTAGAGATCATAATGTTGCCCAATTCCAATAATACATTCTTTGCCGTTTGCTCGCTTTAACATTTCTCTAAATGAAGGCTCTTTGAGGCTATCTAAAAAAGTTTGGTCAAGTTGTATGCGTACATGATTTGCAAGACGTTTTCCATGATTTGAAAAACGTAGCCCGTAATACGCTTTTCGCTCATAAATAAGCTCAACGGTTATATATGGACGATTATCTTCTTCATATTGACGGCGCATCTCAGCAGCTTGATCTCTTGAAGCCTTGGTTGCCCCATAGTTATAGTAGCAAATAAGAATTGTAGCTAAAACATAGATTGCGGTTAACACAACCATTACCCAATCAGTCATTTAATTTCACCTCACTAATTGTTTTTTATCTACTTTATACCATACCGCAATTCAAATTGCCAAGCAATGAGAAAGGAATCCTTTTTATGTTAACTGAAGTGAAAAGTTAAATTCCACTTCAGTTATGGCAAAGTTGAATTTAGTTTCCACGAAGTTCTACTTATAAAAAGTTGATTTTACTCTTTCACAATGGCATGTTGTATTTGTCGATAGATGATGTATTCAGAAGGAAAAAAGTGTCTCCGTCATGTTGGTAGAGATAAAAAATGCGCAAGAGAGGATGAGCGTCCTGTGAGATCTTTCTGAACCGTTTGATAAGTGAATAAAGAAATCTGTCCGTCAGAGGATAGAAGGTATTCTGGAAAGCAGAGAACTGATGATGAGAAAGAGAAGCAATAACAGAAACAAGTGAAACAGGAACTGGAGAACGGGGCATCCAGAGATCAGGAAGAAGTGCATGTGTTCTGCCGCAGTGCGTGCAGAAGACACGCTGCACTCTGATAATGATGAATTCAGGGCAGTCAGGGACACAGATTCTTCTGGGATAGCGACCGTAAAAGACAAGGGAGCAGGATTCACAGAAAGGACATGGAAAAGATGAAATACATGAACAGCTTCTTCTGATTTCAGAATCATACTGACTTTGAGAAATGATATTGCATTTCGATGATTTAAAAGATATCATGTAGTTGTTTGAAAGACAGCAGAAGACTGAGCGGCAACTCATATAGTCTTCTGTTTTCTTTTTGCCCTTTCCGTAAAATGATGATTACTAATACAATCATAAAAAAAGATGCATAAAAATGCACCTCTAAATATTTGAACGTTGATTTTCCTTCAAGAGCTCATGAACATCATGTTATTTTACAATATGTCAAAACTTCAACCAACTTTGGATATTCTTTTTTTGTAGCTGGGAGTAAAGGCTTTTAAAAGGTTATAGTGAGGAGGAAAAGGAAATGAAACCTGTGTTATTTGAGAAAATAACCTATGCAGTAGCTGAAATTGCAAAGATGTTAGGTATCAGCAAAGGAGTTGCTTAGATGATGAGTCTTCGCTTTTACTTTGGATTGGCAAATACAATACCTACCATTCTTGCTCTGTAGTAATCAAGAGTGTACGTATTTGTTTGCCAATCCTTTTTTGCATCTTCAAACGTATTGGTAATACCATCATAGTTACCATCTTGAATTGTAATGTTGTTACCATCTACTTTTAATACTATACCAACATGGTTTTTGCCAATACCAGAAAATACAGCTCCTGCTTTTGGTGTAGATGATCTTTCAAATTTATCTGGATGTGCTTTTACAAGCTGATCTACACAATCCCATCCATTTCCTGTAAAGCCTGGATCATAGCCATATAATTCATAGAATCTTCCCCAGGCAAACCATGTGCATTGTCCGTATAAGCCAGCTTTGGCATATGGATTCTTTGTAATCCATGCTTCCATGTTATTAAAGTTTGGATTGGTTCCACCTCTAAAGGTAATTCCAACATATCGCATTACATGATCAACATAAGATGGATCTCCATACCCTGATACATTCAATTCTTGCTTTTTCATGTCTGAAAATTGTTGTGCATTGTATTTGGAATAACCACCAAAATTAGAAATTGCCCAATCAATATATCCAGATCCATAGTTGTATCCTTGCAAAGCTAGATAGATGTGTTCTGTATCTGATGGATCTTTTACATTTGCCTTTTTAACACAATCCGAAAAGGTATGTGTACCAACATCTATGGAATACTCCGGTTCTGTAATACCATTAGGAACTCTAGGATATTTTGTATTGTATCCTGATTCGCTAGCTTGCATAGGATCGCTTCCTTTGCCACCAGATTCTTGCATCATAATCGCTTGAAGTAAAGATACATAATCTTCTATATCGTATTCTTTTGCATATTTACGAATGGTGTCTTCATACGCAATAACTTCATCACTTAAAGAAACAATTTCACTATTAGATCCACCATCTTGAGCTAATACGCTAAATGTGCCAATAAACAGAGTAATCACTATTAACAAGATCAATCCTGTTCCAAAAGAAAAGAGTGTATTCAATGTGGGTACACTCTTCTTAACAATATGGAATGATTTTTTTATAGCATGTGTAGTGTTTTGAACAATCGGTTTAGAAACAACTTGTTCTGTAGATTGTTTTATCTTTGTAGCATTCACTTTATTTACAACATGCTTCTTTGCTTTGGCTATATAAGAAATCCTTTGTGACTGAAGTTCATGATTTGATTCCACAACAGATTTCTTACTACTTGATTTTATTTTATATTCTTTACGCTTTTGTTTAATAAACTTAGTTGCATGATGCTTAGATTCCATTACAGTCTGTTTAGCAGCAACACTTACTTTATTTGTAGCCTGTACCTGTGGATTGGATTTAACAGAAGCATCTTCTTTTCTATCAGACTTTTTATTATGAATTGTTTGCTGTTTAATAAAATGCTGAATATTTCCTTTTGTATCCTTTGTTTTGATAGCTTGCATTTTTTGCTTTGTCTTAATATCTCTCAAATTCATCAACTCCTTTGTATGTAATAAAGCAGAAAGTAAATTCTGCTTAGTTGAATAGGAGTTTTCTATCTCCTGGTTTAGTTGTATTGAGATCGTACAATAATCCTTTTGGCATCTTATTCACAAAAGGAACAATGGAACCTCCATACTTGATTAATCCAGATCCAGTTGGTGCATTTGTAATGTATCCCATCTGTTCTTCTGAAATATTTAGAAGTCTTGCTAAATCTTCTCTATCATTGGCGGATTGGTTTAACATCACAATGAATTCAGAGTTTGATAGCATGCTTGTACCTTGTTGAGAGGAAAGAAGATATTTAACATTTTGTGTTATTCCTGTAGGATAGGCATCTCTTTTACGGAATTGTCTCCATGCAGATGCAAAGAAGGTTGCACTTTCTTCATTTTCAAAGATAACGTGAATCTCATCAATAAAGACATGTGTACGTTTTCCTTTTCTCCAATTTTCATTGACACGATTGATAATGGCATCTGTAATTACAAGTAATCCCATCGTCTTTAATTGTTTTCCTAAATTAAAGATGTTGAAAGATAGGATTCTAGATTTGATATCTACATTGGTTTCATGGGCAAAAATGTTCAAGGATCCATTTGTAAATAATTCGAGTTTGATAGCTAATGATTTAGCTTCTGGTTCACTTTGTTCAAGTAACTTGTTGTAAAGATGTTTTAATGTTGGAACATAATTGTTTTTCATGGTATCTTGATAAACCAAAGATACACAACGATCGATAATAGAACGATCAATTGGAGATATACCACCATGATTTGTATCTAACTGTTCAAATAAGGACATGATAAATTGTGATTTATCTGCAATGGCATTGCCACTATCACCATAGCCTTCGGACATATCCATGGCATTGATATAGTCTTTACTATTTGTTCCAATACGAATAATTTGTCCACCTAGTGCTTTAATGATTGGATCGTATTCTCCTTCAGGATCCGCAATAATGATGTCATCATTGGTAGATAGAATTAAGAATTCTATTTCTTCTTTTGTTAGGAAAGATTTACCAGAACCAGGAATACCTAACAAGAAAGAATTTGGATTTTGTAATAAAGCTTTGTTACAAAGAATCGGATTGTTGGTAATCGCATTCTGTCCAAACCAAGTACCACCTTTTTGCATGATTTCATGAGCACGAAAAGGAATAAATACAGCTGCACTTTCCGTTAATAAAGTACGAGTGATATTCAATTTATTAACACCAATTGGCAAAACAGTTTGTAGTCCATCTAATTGTCGTTTTGAAAAATATAGTGTTTCAAGCTCACAAACATATTTACGAGCAACAGCTTTTAATGTTTCTGTATCTTTATCCAGTTCTTCTAAAGAATCTGCAAGATGAACAACCGTAATATTACAAAGCATCATTCTTTGATCTCGTACAATTAAATCATCTAAGAATTCTTTACATTCCTTACGTTGTAGCTCCATGTCATAAGGGATAATAGCTGAGAAGTTATTGTTACGATTTTGCTTCATTTGCCAATCGGTAATATTCTTTTCTACACCTAAAAACTTATTTTCTACTTCTCTAACTGCTTCATCAGTAGGAATTGTAATAATGTCCATGGAATACATGAGATTCTTGTTTAAATCACAAAGTTCGGATACAAATTCATCCTTTAAAAAGCCAGGATAATTGCTTAAATAAAGAACTCTTCCATATTTACCATCAAATTCAAAATATTTGTTGTGGTATTTGCTCATTCTAGGTGTAATCAAATCTTTAAAAGAATGTCCTTTCTTAGCCAAATCATTCATGTCGAGAGAAAACTCTTCCGTTTCACTACGATAAAAATCATGAAGTATTTTTAATCGTTCTTCCGCATTTAATTCAATGCAAGAAGAGCCAAGACGTGCAAATAGGGTAGAGAATTCAGTGGTGATTCTAGAAAAGGTGAATCTTGCTTCTTCTATACTGTTTTTAAAAATTGTTACCGTAATATATTTTTCTTGAACAATGTCATCACTTTCGGATAACTTATCTAGAAGCATATTATTGTATTCTTCACGATAAGGATCTAAGTTATCTTGTTTTAAAGGAATCAAGATATCCTCTTTAAACTTCTTAATATCCACTTTTCGATTGTTGATAGTTATCTTTGTCATAACAGAAGAATCAAAAGAATTCAGTAAATCACTATAGCTTAAAAAGAGATTGTTTTTATCTTCTCCAGAAGCAATCTTATAGTTGATATCTAAGAACCTGTAACTCTTTGTATATTTATTACCGGATTTAAAAATACCATCCTTATAGATTGTATCTACCGGGATGGTATCCTGAACAGTTTTAGGCACTCTTGTTTTTTCTTTGTTGAGCTTTTTCAATCTTTCGTAGCTTTTTATCATGTACAATCGACTCCTTTCTTGATTGATTAATGAATGGTTCAAGTATTTCATAATAAAGATTAAATGGCACATTAATCAAATTCCTTGTAGACAAAGCAAAAGAAGATATTGCCATCTTCACAATATCTTCTGTATACATTCCTTGGAAACGAATAAAGCCAAATGCTGCAAAAGGAGCAGCACCAAGCACACATAACCAGCTTGTCATTTCTGTACCTAGTCGATCTTTGAATAGAAAATACAAACCACACGCTATGATACAGGCAATGATAGAAAAGATACTTTGCCTTAGTGATAATCCAAAGAAAATACTTTCTGTATAATCCCTTATTTCTTTGTTGATCTTGATTTCGAAATTAGATTTCATCATCTAAATCCTCATGAATAACATCTAATGGAATAGACGACGCAAATAAGATATTATCGACCGGAATAACCATCTTCCCACCATCACGACGAACAATGATCTTATCTTTTTCATGTTCCACTTTATACATCAATTTTTCTGTTAATGGTAAAGTTGAAGATTCAACAATATCCAATGAATCTCCTGTTTTTAATACAACTTTGTTTAATATATAATCTTTCATTTTGTGTTCCTTTCTTGCCAAAAAGGCATAATAAAAGCAGGAACAATATGCTCCTGCAGTAGTAATTAAAATAGTAATGATAAGTAATCCTGCCTTGAGTCAAGTATTCTAATAATTTCAATATTCTCTTCATTGACATTATAGAATACAAGTTGCTTAGATACGATTAAATAGCGAAATGGTGTATCTATGTCGAAACGATCTGACATTTTAGGACCTAGATAAGGATTATCTTTTAATAATGAAATTGTATCTACAATATTGTTTTTAAGTTTTTTTGCGGCTTGCTCGTTATGAAACTGATTAATAATATAATTTTCGGTATTAAGAAGATCATCAATTGCTGCTTTTTTATAAATAATCTTCATTTTACAAACCCAACATATTTTTGGCTTCTTCTTCTGAATAAGATTCAGTACAATTCATACCAATTTCCAATTCTTTCATTAATTTAGATAAAGCTTTTGCTTTCATCTTTTCAGCATTATCTTCGGTCACAGAAAATGGAAAACCACCTGTATTTAATACTTGCTGAAAAAATACATTTACGGCATCCGTTAGAGTTAAACCGTTTTTCGCAAAAACTTCTTCTAATTCATTCTTGATTTCTGAGTTCATGCGAATTCTAAATACATCATCTTTTTGAGCATTGATTACGTTACGCATAATTAACACTTCCTTTCGTATATATTATAATCAGTTTTTTACAAAATATCAACAAATGTAGTAACAGAGTAGCTACATATTATAGCCCCATCATTTCTTTAACGATTCGATCTGACATCTTGATTGTTCCTACAAGTACTAACATATTGAATATTAGTTCTCCAATGTAGCTCCATACCATAGATACACTAGATGCTGTTGAATCCACTACTGGTGGACTTGATGCAAAGGCTGAAAAGATAATACATGAAAGGACGATAATAGCTCCTTCTAAACATACTCCTGCATAGCTTTTAATAAATGTAAAAGCGATATTTTGTGTGCTTTCTCCTGCAGCTGCTGCAAGCGGAATTGGAGATATAGCTGTATACATGTACAGTTTAAAGAATCTTCCATATACTGTTAAAATCATCACAAAAGATAATATTGTGATAAATATAGATCCTAGTAAGGTCACAGCCCATAATGGAATAGATTCTAGAAAACCCGTATTACTTACTGCATCTACAATTTCCTGTGGTACGACTGTTTCATTAGATACGCCAAGTCCTACAGTTTCAGTAATAGATTGAATGATTCCTTGTACAATTTCAAATATTTTGGTCATCAGTTCCATTCCATACATCACAAGTCCTCTGGCAATAATAAATCTTAGAAATAGTTTGAAGGCTTGCTCTGGGCGCTTAACATCCTGCCAGCTTGTGCAGGTTCGTATTAATCCCCAGACAAAGAAAAGTACAAGAAGGGCAAGACCAATAGCTTGTAAACCTTCATGTACTTTTACAATGATTTTCCATATATCTCCACCTTTAAATGTTTCTGGAGATTCAGTCAGTAACAACCATATTTCAGCAAGCTTAGAATTCCAGGTATTGATTGCACTTGTTAGGTTATCGATGATTCCATCCATATATTAACCTACAATAATATTCAAAATCTCTTTAGCAAAGGTAATTACAATACCACCAGCTACTGTCATAAATCCATTGGCTCTCTGGCTTGGATCATGGCTTTTTAAAGATAAACCAACCTGTACGATTCCAAAGCCTAATAGAATCATGCCAATAGCACGTATAAGTCCAAACATAAAATCACTGAAGTTATTGACAACAGTGACTGGATCATTGGCTGCATAGATAGGTGTAGTAAAATTTGTGATAAGTATCAGTGCCATATAGGCAAAGAATAATGCTTTTTTAATTGTTTTTACTTTCTTCATTTTCTTCAATCTCCTTTAAATAGTTTTCTGTTTCTTCTGCGTCTAATAATTCATATTCATCATCTGTAAGAAGGATATTTTGCCAGTCATCAATGAAATGACGTGTCTGCCCATGGATATAAGGTTCACACCCACCATCCAATGTTTGTTTGATATTTGGATGTTTCAACAAATCATATTTTTTATCTTTGACAGGTCGTTCTCCCTTAATAAAAAGAAGTCCATAGTTGTTATTCAACAATCGAACTTCATCCGCTGTTAATAATTCTCTTCCAGTTTGTTGGTAATTTGTAGAATAATTACCACTTCTTCCTTCAGATTTACCATACGTATTTGTATCCAATGTTTCTTTTCCAAGCAATTCACTGATATATTTATGTGTACTTTGTTCATTACCACCTAGGTAATACGTTTCATCACAGTTACCTAAAATGGATTCCCAGCTATCCTTGTATAATGCTTTGATCTGAGCCAGGTTCTGTAAAATAATGGATACAAAGATCTGTCTTGAACGCATCGTTGAAAGAAGTTTATCAAATTCATCTGGTAAAGCCACATTGGCAAATTCATCCATCAAGAAATGGACGGGTACAGGAAGTTCTCCACCATGTACATAATCTGCCTGGTAATACAACATTTGAAATAACTGGGTATACAACATTCCAACCACAAAATTAAATGTAGAATCATTGTCTGGAATAATCGCAAAAAGTGCTGTTTTTCTTTCTCCAATCTGTTCCAGTTCCATTTCATCATATTTAGTAAGTGAAGCAAGTTCTTCCAAATTAAAAGCAGCAAGTCTTACACCTACCGAAATCAGAATCGATTTGGCGGTTTTACCAGAGACAAATTGTCAAGGACTTTTTAATCAAATTCACAGAAAACTCACAAAAGGTGCCAGAAGCACTGTATGGCTCCTGACACCTCATTTAACAGATTACATTTTTCCGTTCAGCAGGTCTTTGCAGAGATACGCATAGTCTGGCAGCTGGTTGATATATGGCTCCCAGAGCCGCTTGATTTCGGCTAACTCCAGCGGGTCGGCTGCTTCCAGTGCATGATCGTTGCCAGTCATATATAAAACATCCGTAGCAACATCATCCAAACACTTGCCGCAGAGATCGGCGGCAGATTCTATCCTGATACCGGTATCCACATAGACTGGATTTACGCCAATCGTCAGCCAGACATAGCCCACCTTGTCCGACCAGAGCAATTCAAAATCAGGGCTTTGCCGCAGATGTTCCGCAAAGACTTCCTTTACTCGCTCAATTTCATGTTTCTCTTTTTCTGTGTAAAGCATTTTCATGTCCTCCTTGACAAAAATTTTGGTGCGTACCATCATCAGTTTAGCACAAGGCGGCTTAGTTTATCAGTCTGTCACATCTGCTGAATTTCATTTTTGAGCATACGCTTGATTTTATCGCTCATGGTTTCTGTGCTGGTATTGCTGAAATGGACATGAACCTTGTAGGTCGTCTTGCCGATTTTCTTTACCATCGCTGGCGTGTTTTCCGGCGCTCTGGCCGCAGCAGCGGCGTCTGCCATCTGCATAGTACGGGGTTCTTTGTTCATAGCGCTCCTTTCTCCGAACGGGTCTGTGCCGCCCGGTAAAAAATCAATCGTGCTTACTGTTTACAATGTCTTTTGCTGCCTGTCGGGTGACACCGGCATTTTCTTCCCGGAAATTCTTCCCGTCAAAGAGGATCGGCGCACACCGTTCCAAAATACGGTCATAGATACGGGCGTGGGCCAGATCAGGCGGATTTTTCAGCTCAGACAGTTTCAAGTTTGTTGTGATAATCATGGGTCTTCGGCTGCGATAGCGGCTGTCGATGACGAAAAACATCTGCTCCATAGCATATTCGGTACTGCGCTCTACACCCAGATCGTCAATGATAAGCAGGTCATATTCGTCAAAGCTGGCAATAAACTCTGACCTGTCCTCAGAGAACATCCCTGTCAGGCGGTTCAGAATGGTGGGGAAGTTCGTCATCAGCACCGGCACATCCTGGTCAAGTAGAGCGTTGGCAATACATCCGGCGAAAAAAGACTTGCCGGTTCCCACATCTCCAAACAGTAAAAGCCCGATATTGCTCTTATATGCCTCTTTCCAGTTCTCCACATAGGCATGAGCCTTGTCCATCAATGGGTTTTGCCTGTTATCATTGGAAAATGTGTAGTCGTACAGATAACGGTCTTGCAGGCCCTGTGCCTTTCGGCGTTTGATACGCTCCATGCGGCGCTGCCGTTCTTCAGCAGCCTTGCGCTGCTCCTCAGCCTCCCGCTGGCACTGGCAGATGCAGTGCGGCATAAAGTAGCCGGATTTCCCGAAGCATGGCACAACGGTCTGCCTCTGGCCGCCGCATTTCTTACAGTGAATGAGCCCGTCTGACGGGTCTATATACTCGTCCTCAGCCAATTCCACACCGGCAGCTGCCTTGTCGATGAATGCCCGGATTTCTGCGGTAATCTCAATCATACAGTTTCATCCTCCTTTACGCTGTAATCCCGGTTGCGTGAGGGTGTGACCGTTTTTTTAGCGTCCTCACCGGCCCAACGCCGGATGGTCGCTGCATGGCTCTGATAACGCTTGCCAGTAGAAGCCATGTACTCGGACAGCTTTTCGATGTACTGTTCCCATACAGCAGGAAAGCTGACCTGCAAGTCTGCCAGTTCTTCATCCGTCAGGAAAACATTCTGGTAACGGCCATAGGTGTGGGAAGGGTGCCCCGTTTCAGGGCGTACCTTCTCTATCTCTCTCTTTATCTCTATCTCTTTCTCTAACTCTATCTCTATCTCTGGTGGACGAATGTCGGACAAATGTCCGCCGTTTGTCCGGGGCGCAGAAAGAGCCTTGTTTTGGAGCCTCGCAGCCCGCTTTCGCTCAGCCTCGGTGGAGGACTGGCCGATTAAAAGTTCGATGTTGCTCATGTAGAATGTGCCGCTGTCCAGCACTTCCACAAGACCCAGCTTCAAAAAGATCTGCAAGGCTCTCTCCACAGTGCCGATCTGCTGGCGGGTAATGGTAGCGATCATCTGCGCTGTGTAAGGGATGTCCTCGTCAAGCTGGAGCCGCCCGCCATGTTTCAGCGATTTCAGGTACAGCTTGAGCAGAATGTTGGAATACAGCACACCGTCCTGCATACTTTCCAGCAGCACGATGGAATCATCATCAAAATAGTTTTCTTTGAGTTTCAGGTAATAATATTTTCGATTGTCTGACATAGGGTTCCTCCTTAGGGGTTCTTTTGGGATTCTGTACGCATTTTAAGGCTATTTTAGGGGTCAGAGGATAAATCTATCAGACTGCCTTTGACACCCTCGAAAAAAGCCTTGATTTACAAGGGTTTTTCAGCCCCTAAAGCGTGACATTTCTCCCGTTGTTTCCGCTTGCGCTTTGCGGCGTTAATCCGCTTCATGCGTGCGGCACATTCCGGGCAGTATTTAGCCCGGTTAGAACCGGGGGTAAACAGCGCCCCGCATACGGCGCATTTCTTAGCATTCAGCCGGTGGAACAGCGCCGTTTCCAGTTCCTTATCCTGCGGCAATACCGCCGCCCGAAACCACCTGCACAACAGGGAGTAGGAAATGGACTGGACACAGATACATTCCTCCCCATCGTCCAGGGCGATACAGTTTCCGGCAATGTAGTTGCAGCACTCATGCACCAGTTTCCGCGCTCTGCGGTACTGGCGGTAATCCATGACAGGGATAGGTTCAGTCTTGTTGTTCTTCATAAATGATTTCTTTCATAAAGCAGGTAACCTCCTTGAATGAATTTATTGTTAAATATTCGTGCAAAGTATTGTTTTCTTCGTGCAAATGGCATATACTATAATTGCCAGCAGAAAGGGGTTGATCGTATGGCTGGAAATACCACAAACATCAGTATCCGCATGGACGCAGATTTGAAAGCGCAGGCGGACGCACTGTTTACGGAACTTGGCATGAACCTGACTACGGCGTTTAACATCTTTGTGCGCCAGTCGCTTCGTGAAGGCGGCATTCCCTTTGAAGTAAGGCTGGAACAGCCGAACAAAGAAACGGTTGCTGCCATGCTGGAAGCGGAAAGGATTGCAAAAGACCCGTCTGTAAAGGGCTACAATGACCTTGACGAGTTATTTGCTGACCTGAAAAGATGAAAGAAACCAAATATACCGTCAAGTACACGACCAGTTTCAAAAAGGACTACAAACGAGCCATCAAGCGTGGCTTGAAGATTGAGCTGCTGGAGCAGGTCGTAGCATTGCTGGCAATGGGCGAACCGCTGCCGGATAAGAACCGTGACCATGACCTGTCCGGCGATTGGGCAGGTCATCGGGAATGTCATATTCTCCCGGACTGGCTGCTTGTCTATCGCATAGAGGATGATGTTCTGGTGCTGACGCTGGCCCGCACCGGCACACACAGCGACTTGTTCGGCAAATAAACAGTCTGCCGCCGTATGGGGAAACCTGTACGACGGTTTTTCTGTATGCAAAAGTATGTCGTGAAACGCGACGCACTTGACAGGGGTACGCCAAAACGCGGTAGCCTTTACCGCTCCGGCCCACGGTCGTGAGACTTGTCCCTTTCCTGTCGGGACAGCTGCTCGGCGGTTTTGCGGAGCCGTTCCACTGCTTTCAACTCCTCCCGCATGGATTTCATGGCAAGCGTGTCCGTCTGCTTTCCGGCGGCCAGCTGGTCGATTTCCCGCTGCCATGCCTTCGGGGTGATCCCCTCGCCGCTGTCTTTCAGTTCTTTCAGATACCGGGCTGCTGCATCATACAGGATCAGTTCCCGGCTGTGGCGCTGCTCAAACTGTTCCCGTTTTTCCGGTTTTACTTTGGCAAGCTGCTTGTGGATGGACTTGTACTGGTTGTACTGTTCCCACATCTCCCCGCGTTCGGTAAGAATGGCGATCCGGCGCTCAGCCTTGACGATCTTTCCCCGCAGGTCATAGTAACAGCTGTTCATATCAGCGATTTTTTCATGAAGCTGCTGCATAGACTGGATGCCGTTTGCCTGTAAAAAGCTGAATAGTGCAGCGCTTTCCTGCAAAGCCCGGATTTTGCCGGTGCGGGTGCGGGGAGCGTTCAACTGCTGTTGGGCTTCCCACAAGGCGGTCAAGCTGCTTTGCTGCGTTTGTGGTTTTTCCGCTTCCGCTTTCGACCAGCGATAAAGACGGGTAATGCGAGCTTTGATTTCTTTCAGCAGCTTGTTGTCGGCGACGATCTGTCGGTTTACTTCCCCCTTGTCGGTGCGGATACCGCGCTTTTCCATTTGGCTGGCAGCTGGCCCCAGATGGACAGAGGGAATTTTATCAATGCCCTGCCGCTTGTAGCTGCGGTGGTCAATACGCTCCGGTCTACCGGCAGATTCCAGTGCCCGGTTGGTGTAGGCTGCCCACGCTGCCCGCCAAATCTCCACATTTCCTTTATCGTTCCAGTCGGTCGTATCCTCCCGATGATTTTTCCAGCCGCCTTTCCCATCCGGGATACGCTGTCCATTCTCGTCCAGATCGTATGCCTTGCGGCACTTTGCGCCCCACTGTCCATTTTCTTTCAGAGGCCGGAGCGTCAGCATGATATGGACATGAGGGTTGCCGGTTCCCTTGTCATGGATAGCAAAGTCGGCGCACATTCCTTTGTCTACAAAGTTGTCCTTCACATAGGCACGCACAAGGGCAAGCTGTTGTTCGCCGGACAGTTCACGGGGTAAAGCTGCCTCAATCTCGCGGGCAAGCTGGCTGTCTCTTGCTTTCTCGATTTGCTCCACGCTGTTCCAGAGGATAGAACGGTCTGCAAATTCCGGCGGGGCGTGGGCAGGCAGCATGATCTCCGCATGGACAATGCCGCCTTTCCGGGTGTAGTCGTGGATCATTCCGTCCCATTCATTTGTCAGCTTGGTTCCACTGCGGTAAGCAGCTGCGGCAACGGCTGAACGGCCTGCGCTGCGCTTGATGATACTGACGGGGATATGACAGAAATCTATGGGGAACACCTCCTTTCAGTGAGGGGATAACAGGCTCTGTGGAGCCGGACAAACGCAAAGCGGGTGTTTGGCTGCGCAGAGCACACAAGGGGTTTGGGGAGCGTAGCTTCCCATCGCGGACGAAGTACGCAACGCCCCCGGCAGGGCGCACAGCACCGGCAACGGTGTATAAGTGCGCCCTTGTAAACAAGGGACTTATGGCATATCCCCGGATTTTGGCAGGTTTGCAGTCAATTCCGCAGCCCCCGGAAGATAGGACAGGGCAATCAGAAATGCTTTGACCTCTGCGCCGGAAAGGCTGGAAGCCAGCGGGAAAATCCCCTCCAAAATGGCTCCGCGCTCAATCAGGCGGCGGGTGCGAACCCTGCGTTCTTCGTTTCGTTGCTTGTTCTCCAAAATCTTCTTGCGGTTTTCAAGCTGCCGGATCTCCTTCAGGACTTCCTGCCGTTCTTCTTTTGGGGGTTGGGCTGTAATTTTTTCGTTCATGTCATGCACCTCTTTTCTTTGGAAACGCTTATAGATTGACCGTCCATTTCTGACGCGCAAAGTACCGGCGCAGCCTCCGCAGTGCAGCGTGGATGGATTTTCCCGCCTGTGATGGTGTGATACCCTCCATTGCGGCAATATCTTTCACTTTCATACCCAGCATATAGCGGGCGTGGACACGGCGAGCCTGCATAGGCGGCAGGGAAGAAATGGCTTCATACAATCGCCGTATCAGTTCTTCGTATTCGGCTAATTCTTCTTTTTCTATCAGATGATCCTCCGGCGATGGCTGCGCCCAGCCGATTGCAGCATTTTCGATTCCATCGTTACAATCGAGGGAATAAAACGCCTTATACCGGAACATCTTGCGATCTCTGGCGGCCTCGGCTCTCTTGTCCAGAAGAAACGCTTCGACGATCTCATCGGACACCTCCACAAAAATGTCCTCTTTGCAAAATGGATAATATTGTTTGAGATTGATGGTCTGCATAGGCACGCCCTCACTCTGTTTGAAAAAGGTCATCATAGCAGCGGCGCATATTCCGCAGACCCCGACGGATGGAAACGCTGACCTTGCTGCTGTGGACGCCCTCTCTCCGGGAGATTTCCGGCTGCTTGATACCGGCAATGTAGTAGGCGTGAACACGGCGGGCCTGTGTCGGAGTGGCATGAGCCAGAGCCACCGGCAGAGCTGCTATCAGGTGCAGGCGGGTGGTCATTTCTTCTCGTTCCAGCAAAATATCTTCCGGCGATCTGCTGTGTTCCAGTGCGTAATTTTCCAGCCAGCTGTATGCCTCCAGAGAGTAGTAGGCGCGGTGGTAGACTTTCCGACGCTCATAGTTCTCCATCTCCCGCTGGGCCTGATACATCGCTGCCCATACCTCGTCCGTAACATCCACAAACTCGTCATGCCGGTAGTGGGGATACATCCACCGCAGATTGATTGTTTTCATAGGCTTACCTCCTGAAAATCGGAGAGGCGGGCAGCTCGTCCGCTGTCCGCCCCTCGCTGAGATAAGGGAAATGATCCCTTTCACTTGGTAGCCAGAAAACAGGTCATTCGTTAAGCCTGCTCTCAAAGAAATTTATAAATTTTTTTCTGACCGCCTCCACACTTTGATACACAGCCACTTTGGAGCAGCCGCACAGCACACCGATCTCTGCAAGGCTCAGCCCGTCAAGCGCATAGAGCAGGAACCGGCGGCGCTGGGCCTCGGTACAGGTGTCCAGAACTGCCATCAGCTCATGTAGCGTTTCCATGCGGCAAAGGTATTCTTCCGGCGTTTCGCCGTAGGCTCCTACACCCTCGGTGGTAATGATGTACTCGTCAAACTCCCGGCCATCCCAATGCCGCCGCTGTTCATGGAACAGGTTCTCCGTTTTGTGATCTGCCCGATCAAGAAATTCATAGACTTCCAGCGTGACCTCCACGGCCACAGCTTGTCCGTTATAATTGATGGTAACTTCCATCTGTCCTTCCTCCATTCAGACTTTTTTGGGAAAATCTGAATGGGGTGGTGGGGCGCGGCACCGGGGATAAAGTTCGGGCCATGCTGACCCGATGTTCCGGCTCCATAGGGACAAAAAAGCGCCCGGACGGCATAAAGCCATACGAGCGTCATGGAATATATTTTGCTGTTTAATTACATGGTATAGTGCATACTTCTGACCGCATTGCTCCGCTGCTGGGAACAGGCTTTTTTTAGCTGGTGCAGGTCATGGGTACTGTGAAAAAAGGCAAACATAGACACGGCGGCATCCTCCTATGTGCCGCCGTGGATTTACACGGTGTTAGGTCGTCGTTGGTTTAGGATAAACGAAAAGAAACGGCGGCTCTGAAATCAAAGCCACCGCTTCATAGGCGCGTGGAAATGTGTCTGCTTTACGACGGCTTTTTTTCTTTTGCCGTCGTCCGGCAGAATGTTACTCCATATTCAATTCAATGCTTCCAGTGAAATTTTCACATTCAATGCCGATATAGTTTCCACCTTCAGGGAGTGTAATTGTATCACTATATGTTCCGGTTGTTTCAAGCAAAGTGACTTCTTCATCAGCTCCAGAAATCCAAAATACTTTTGCAGTTCCATCCGTAACCTCCAGCGCGCAGTCAATAGACAGATCCTTACCCGCTTCACGCTTTATGGAAGTTCCGCCGAACAAATACTCTGTATCTGAAAAATCCTCATAGTTGGCTGTATAGCTTCCTGTATAATCATCAATTCCTTTTTCTTTCGTACCTTGTAAGGATGAATTTCCGGTAAGTGCTATGGAACCAGCAGACTGAACAATATTGTTATACTGATCGAGAACTTCATCTTTTGTACAACCGGAAAGCACAGAAGCGCCCAACAGTATCAAGCATAATGATAGAACTATTTTCTTCACAGGTATCACCTTCCTTTCCTGCGTACAGCACGCTTTCCTTTTCCCTTGGAATTTGCCTGTTTACGGGATTTTATTTCTTTTTTGTTACTGGACATCAGTAACAACAGCACCGCCCAGAGAACCATGATGCCAACCCCAATGACTGCCAGCAAAGGATTCGGGGCTGTGGTTGTTCCGGCATATCCACTCATGTCAAAGCCCACTAAAATCAGCGCAGCAGAAAACGGATAGATGCTGGCAAGGATACCGCCTTTGAAGAACAGCATGCTATATCCAAGGAAAAACGCCAGAATGGAACCTCCCAGATATGCCCCTCGGATCTGCCCAAAAATCAAGATCAGCGGCATACAGACCAAATAGGTCGTCAGAGCTGCCAACACGATCTGTGTACCTCCATGAAAAAACACTTCCACTGTCAGTCCCGATAATCCAACCGTCAATCCAGTAATCAAGGTAACGCCAACGCTGTATATTCCCAGCAGGACTGCAAAAATCCCGACCCAAAAGAGCTTAGCTCCCAGCATTTTCGGCATGGAAACAGGAATTGTCATGATGTTTTTCAGCGTATCATGGGTGGATTCTCTGTCAATCAGCCAGCTGCCAATCATCACCAGTGAAATCGGAAAAAACATCTGCGTATTGCCCCAGACAACATTCTCAAACAGAGTGGAAAAATCATAGTTTGGATTTCGGTACTCCGCCTCCACAATCAGCTGGCTCCCATATTGCACCAACGGACAGAGTGCAAGCGCCACCAGCCCCACCCAAAGTATTTGGCACCGGCGTAGCTTGAGCAATTCTGCTTTTAATAAATTCCACATAATTACACCCCCTTAGATTTCCTGGCGCCGGTAAACCAACGCAATCAGCGCAAGAAATACAACGGCTTCCCCAACAATCACACCGAACACCTGAACACCATTCAGAAAATACGGACTGATCCGTTCCAACAAGTCTGCCAATTCCGCACTGGTCTGGCTTTGGTCATAAAATTGGAAGGTCCAGCGGAAAGCCAGCGGTCCCGGAAACAGGGTTCCGATATTCAAACCAAAAGGCTGTGTGAGGAACGCATCGCTCATCGAAAGGATATAATTTGCAGTCGTATAGAAAAAGGTAATCACGACCGACACGATATAGTTTTTATTAAGAAGAACAACGAGCAGGATACATGGAAGTGCGCCTACCCACATAATCAGCCCTTCTTCTATCCCAACGCCAAACAAGGTCCAAAACCCAACCGGCTCCCAGCCCTGAAACAGCAAAACCGCAAGATTTACCAATCCTCCAACTGCCATAAAGCCAACGGCAAACAATAGCAAAACCAGCATCTTGGACAGCACCAACTTGGTTCTGTTTATCGGTATGGTAACAAGGTTTTTTAGTGTGTCATTGTCCAGCTCCTCAAACAGCAGATTGGAAGCCAGTATCACAAGGAGCGGCATCAAAAGCAAATAAGCACTGAGCTGGAACAGGCTGGACATCACTCCATTTACAGCATCCACATCAGTGTTTACATCTGCCAGAAAGAAAGCATAAGCCAATGGCATGAAAACAGAAAGCAGCAGAGAAATAAATACCAAGGGCTTCCGTTTTAATTTCAAAAATTCGCATTTGATTAGTTTAAGCAATTCCTTCGCCCCCTGTCACACGCTTGAAGTAATCTTCAAGACTTTCTTCACAAGTATGCGCCTCCGATACCTCCAATCCGTTTTCTACAAAGGCAGTTACAATTTTCCCCACAGGCAGATCAAGGTTGTGCAGGCGCAGATTGTGGTCGTCCTGTATGGAAAAATGGTTTTCATGGAAATTGCGTTCCAAAATTCTTGCCGCCTGTGCAGTATCAGAGAGCGTAAAACGGATATGCTTACTGCTTTTTTGCTCCAGCTCAGCAAGGCTTTCTTCTTCCAGCAATGCGCCGTGGTCGATAATTCCAATATCGTCAGCCAGCAAGGAAATCTCCGAAAGAATGTGACTGGAAATCAAAATGGTTTTTCCTCTTGCGTCGCAAAGCTCCCGAATAAAGGAGCGTACTTCTGCAATACCGATAGGATCGAGACCGTTGATCGGCTCATCCAAAATTAAAAGTTCTGGATCGTGCATAACGGCAAGGGCGATGGCAAGCCGCTGCTTCATACCAAGAGAATACTGTGAAAAGAGCTTTTTATCTTTGTAAGGCAGTCCTACCAGATCCAGAGCATCTTTGATGGCATGATTGTTTGGTACGCCCCGCAGGGTAGCAAAGATACGCAGGTTCTCTGTGCCGGTCAGATTGGGATAAAAGCCGGGAGACTCAATCAAGCTACCAATACGGGGCAGCAATTTCTTTTCATTCCCCTGCAAGGGTTTCCCCCAGATTTTGACCTCCCCGGAAGTCGGCTTCGTTAAGCCCAACAGCATTTTCATGGTAGTGGTTTTTCCGGCTCCGTTTCTGCCCAGCAGACCATAAATTCTCCCACGCTTCACATGGATATTTAAGTCAGCCACACTCTTTTGTGAGCCATATTGCTTCGTCAGATTTTTTGTTTCAATGATGTAATTTGTATCCATATTCAAAACCTCCTGTTCTGTAAGGTATTCTATCACGCCAACCTTGCATTAACCTTGCCGCAACCTTGCATTAACCTTGCAATTTGAAATCCGGCAAAAATGACAAAGGTTCCCGCCATAAAGACGGGAACCCGCTTAAATCTCCAAAGGAAAAAGCAACATAAATTCAGTTCCTTCTCCCGGAAAGCTTTCAACTGTTATGCTTCCACCCATCTTTTCTACAAGCTGATGGACAATAGAAAGACCAAGTCCGCTGCCTTTTTCGGAGCGTCCTTTATCACACTTATAAAGCCGTTCAAATATGTGTTTCAAATCGTCTTTCTCAATTCCTACTCCATTATCCGCCAGCAGCAGCTCCATGTTATTTTCCTTCTTTGACAGGACAATTTTGATTTTGTCTGCATGGCTGTGAGCGATTACATTTTGAATGAGATTGTTGACGATCCTCATATAGCTGTCCATATCCAATCTTACCCGGACAGGCTGTTCGGGAATATCAATGTCATAATCAACCTGTTTATCCTCAAAAATCGGTATCCAGTCAATCAGGATATTTCTTGTCAGCTCTGCGGCCTCAACGCTCTGGATTTCCAAAGCAAACTCATTGGAATTTAACTTGAACCAGTCAAAGAGCACATCAATATATTCTTTCAGATCATGGGCTTTCCGTCGGGCGGTTTCAATATAATCATCCCGGTCTTTTCCTGTGACCAGTCCTTTGTGTGCAGCGTCAAGATACCCAATCAGAGTGGTAAGGGGTGTCCGAACATCATGGGAAAGGCTCGTCATAAGCTGGCGGTTGGTTTCTTCTGTCTGCCGTACAGTTGAAAGTCTGCTTTCATAGGACACAACAATCTCATTGATTTCATAGGCAAGAGGTGCTGTCAATTCATTTGTTGCAGACAGAATACGCCGGTTGCCATTTCCGTTTTTCACATCAACCAGCACATCGGTCATTTCTGCGATTTGTTTTTTTACGCGCCGAACGAGAACGATGGAAGTCAGCACAGCCACAACAGCAATCACAATGGACAAGAAAACGATGATTTCCATATTGGCTATACCTCCTTATTAAAGCGGTAGCCAATCCCTTTGACCGTTTGGATATACTTTGGGCTTGAAGGATTGACTTCTAATTTTTTACGAAGCCGGCTGATAATCGCCATAATGTTACTGTCATCATAGAAATATTCTTCGCCCCAAACTTCCTCATAAATCTGCTGTTTTGTCAAAATTTTTCCTTGATGCTTTGCGCAGTACAGGAGCAGATCAAATTCCTTTGGTGGAAGTTCAAAAGTGCCATTTTCCGTCGTAACAGAACGATTTTCAAGGTCAATTTGCAATCCATCAAAATCCAGGTTTTGCACAGCTCCGGCTTGATGATTAAAACGGGTGTAGCGGCGAATGAGGGACGCAATACGGGCAATCAGTTCGTCCATATCAAACGGTTTTGTCAGATAATCGTCCGCCCCGGCCCGTAAGCCCCGCACTTTAGAAATGCTGTCATTTTTGGATGTAAACATCAAAATCGGCAGGCTGTTCTCTTTGCGGATTTCTTCCAGCGTTTCAAAGCCATCCATACCGGGCATCATCACATCCAGCACCACAAGCTGATACTCCTGCTCTTTTAATTTCTGCAAGCCCTCTTTTCCGGTATTACAAAAATCAGCTTCTATGTTTTCTGCTTGTACGCTGCGTTTAATCAAAGCGCACAGTTCTCTGTCATCATCTATAATCAAAATTTTATTCATGGCGTAGTTCCTTTCCTTGTTTTGTCCGGCCATCAAGCGGCTTCTCCGCAGTTTTAGGGAGCAGCCAAACACCGGCCATTTTCACAGCGCCGGGGATACGCCCACCGGCACAATAATAATTTACCCTACGAGGTGTCACGCCCCATTTCTCGGCGGCCTCTTTCAATGTCATATAGTCCATTTCGCACCTCCACAGAGTACATTATAGTTCTCTTTCTCGAACAATGCAAGAAACGGAATGTGAATTATAAACTTCAACCAACCTGCATATAGCAACATTCCACAGGCAAAGTATGAATTATACAATGTAACTGGGTGATGTTATATGGCGAAAGTTGAAGATTGTCCCGGTTTTGAAACCTTCGGCGCAGATGTCAAAGCCGCACGAGAGGCAAAGCGTCTGGCACGAAAAACATTGGCAGAAATGGTTGGGATTGAATGGCGGTATCTTGCCAACATTGAGAATCAAGGTGCGATTCCGAGCCTGCCTGTGATGATCCAGTTGATTAAGGTCTGCGGACTTCCCGTGGAACGGTATTTTAACCCGGAGATCATGCGGGAAGAAAGCGAACAGCGGCAACGAGTCAGCCACAAGCTGAAGCTTTGCCCTGAAGAATACCTGCCGATTATCGAAGGTGCCATAGACGGGGCGCTCAAAATGGAACAGACTGCGAAGCAGAAGGAGGACGCATAATCGCGGCCTCCTTCTGGCGTTTCTATATCAAGTTTCCCGGCACTTTTCCCAAAGTTCCCGGCACCTCTGCTGGATTTCTCCGGTTTCTGTCACAGTCAGATCGCGGTCATTTCCGGTAATCTTATCTTCCAGAAAGTTGGCGTATGTATCCAGCAAGGCGTTTCGCAAATCCTCCGGAGTTTTCTGTATTTCGGCGCTGTACCAGTCATTCCGGTGAGGTTCCCATGCCATCAATGTATAACCGTGGCTGGTCTGCACCACCTCATACAGAGGATCATCATCCAGATATGCCTGAAACACTTCCAGAACCTTTTCAAAGGTCAGCATTTCCCACACCTCCCATTCAACTGCAAATCAGTTCCCTGATTAAAATTTCCTCAATCTGTGCCGTTAATGTGTTCATCAGTCCTACCCAGCGCATAGGATCACAGGCTTTCAGTTCCTCAGTGACACCCGCAGCCTCCATCATGTGAGGCAACATGGTGTCCACGCGCTCCTGCGCTGTCCAATCAATCTCTAACAGGTGCGGATACAGTTTCTCGCTCATCAGCAGTTGGTTGTAGAGAATAGGACGGTGTTCCTTCAGGTAGGACTTTCGCATCCTGCCGTACTTGCCGATAGAAGTTTCCGGCTGTTCAGAAAGTTTTAGGTTGGGTATATCATAATCTCCACAACGAATGTAAGTCAACTTACTCATATTCATGCTCCTTTGCTCCGTGATGATTAGACTGCTGCGCTGGCTGCTATGCTGCCTTTGCGCGGTTCTTCTTTTGGTAGCTGCCCGATAGTAGAAAAAACACCTTTTTTCATATCCTCAGCCCGGATCAGGGCTTTCTTAGCGTCCATTTCCGCTTTTTTCTTCGCCTTGATTTTGTCCTCATACCGTTTCTGTGCGCCGCTGGCTTTCCGCTTCAAATAGTTCTGATGGAGCCTGTCCTTGCGTTCTTCTCTTTTCCGCAATTCTTCCTGTTCCTCTGGGGTTAAAGGAACCGGCTGTAAGGATGGTGGAATATAGCGTCCTAAAAAATTAAAGTAGATTTCAATTTCCTGCGTGGTATCCTGACTGCCTTTTCGGGAGCGTTCATGGACAAGGATTTTCTCTACAAACTCGTTGAGCATGGTATTTGTCAGCGTGTCAAAATTCTCGTACTTATCAATCAGGGCTATAAATTTCTCTGCTGATTTCTGGCTCTGCTCATAGCCGGTAACAGCCTTTTCCAACTCCGCAATTTCAATCTCAAGTGCGTCCTGCTCTTTGGCATACTGTGCATCAAGCGCCTTATATCGTGTATCCGGCAGCTTGCCGAGGGCGTTATCCTCATAGATTTTGCAAATCAGTTTTTCCAGTTCTCCGGCTCTCTTTTGGGCAGTAGCCAGATGCCTGCGCTTTTTCGATATATCGGCACTCTGTTGAGCAACCTGCGTCTCCTGAACAGTGTGAATAAATTCCGTCCGGTCATTTCTCGAATATTCAGCGATAGCCCGGAGTGTGTCGGAAACCAATGTCAGAACAGCACTCTCATTGATACGGTGTTGTGTAAGGCATAGTGTCCCACACGGAACTTTGGTATAATTGGAACAGGTATATTGAGAAATCCGCTTGCCATTGTTGGTGCGGTGGACATACATCTTGCCGCCACAATCGGCACAATAGAGCAAACCTGTGAGGGGAGCCGCTTCGCCCCAGCCGTTTGGATAACGCCGTACATTGCTGCGGATTTTCTGCGCCAAATCAAAGGTCTGCTGGTCGATAATGGCTTCATGGGTATTCTCAAAGATCGTCCATTCATCCTCAGAAACATAGTGGCTTTTCTTGTCCTTAAAGTGCTTGCGGGTCTTGAAATTGATGGTATGCCCTAAATACTCTCGTTTTTTCAAAATGTTCACGATGGTAGATGATCCCCATCCATAGGGGTCTTTGACCGGCTTTGAACGGTTCACACCTTCGTTGAATCGGGCAAGGTGTACGACAGGAATTTCAATCCGGTCTGCGGACAACTTGCAAGCGATCTGATAAGGCCCATATCCCTCCAGCGTGAGGGAAAAGATACGTCGTACCACTTCGGCGGCTTCCTCATCTACCAGCCAATGTTCCCGCTTTTCATCCCACAAGTAGCCGTAAATCACGGTGCCTGTCAGGTGCTTACCGCTCATGCCTTTTGACTTAAACACAGAGCGGATTTTCCGGCTGGTATCACGGGCGTAAAATTCATTCATGATGTTGCGGAACGGGGTAAAATCGTCATCACCTTTCAGACTGTCTACACCGTCGTTGATGGCAATCAGACGAACACCACGCTGCCGCAAAACCTCCATAACCTGACCGACTTTCAGATAGTCGCGCCCCAACCGGCTCATGTCCTTGATGACGATTGCCTCTACACGCCCTGCCTCCACTTCCTCCATCATCGCCAAAAATCCGGGGCGGTCAAAACGGGTGCCTGAGATACCATCGTCGGTAAAGTGCGTAGGGTTGGGCAGCCCATTCCGGCGGGCAAAATCCTCTAACATCTGTTTTTGGTTGGATATGGAGTTGCTCTCGCCCTGTAACTCATCGTCCCGGCTCAGGCGCTCGTACAGTGGGGTAATTTTTTCATTTCTCATGGCTGTACCTCCTGAAACAAAAATGCTCTAAGTGATTGCTTCACTAACCATGACAAAATCATGATTAAGAAGTCACTTAGAGCATATATCACCTGCTGCTTGTTTATAAATTTTGTATTGTTTTAAAGCTAATGAATTAGAATCTATCATTTCTAGTCTTTTAAATAACTCATCCAACGGACTTTCATAATCTTCTTCATCCTCTTTGACTTCTGCATAATTGAGCATTTCCATGACCATTGTAAAGTTCTGTTCATCTTCTGGTGCATAGTGGTATAGATACAACATCAATGCTTCCAGTAATGCTGTTTCGCTTTTCTCCCAAAATGGATCATTGGGAGAAGAACCTTTTGGAGTTGTATTACGAATCAAGTTTGTAATTAATTTCAATACATCCTTATCACTTTGAATATAGTGAAATGGATTATATCCAAGTGATTTAGACATATCAATCAAGTCGATTACTTTAATGACATAGCCATTATCTTCTAATAGATGACCAACACTTCGAATGATTTCTCCTTTGGGATCCAATACAACAAAACTTGTATTACATTGCATGATGTTTGGCTTTGCATAAAATCTTGTTTTTCCAGCACCAGAACCACCAATCACAACCGTATTCAAGTTTCGCCTATGTTTTTTTCCATCCAATCCCATTCGTACATTCTGAGAAAAGACTTTATTAGAAAAGTAATCTTTATTCGCATATTTCTTGCAAACAGTATTTGGATTTGCCCATTTAGCTGATCCGTATTCTTCAGTTCTTCTATAGTTTTTAGATGAAGATAAATACATCCCAACACCTAATACATAGATTATCAGAAAGATACCGATCGTTTTTAATGTTGAATTCGTCCATTGAATTTGAAATGGATGATTTAAAGCTTCATTAAGATATGGAATTGCATTGATTAATCCTTTATCCATGTAGGGTGCAATAAGCAATGCAAACCAAATTGTTGGTATTAGTAATAAGCCTAGAAACACATATTCATCTTTTTTAGCATCTCTCATAATGATCTTTTATAGAAGGTGGATTTGCATCACAAACTTTGACAATCAATGAATCTAGAAAGTCATGGTTTTTATGTTCCATGCGTTGTTTATCCCTTAAATCTGCAAGAGCACGAACAATGATTCGTCTTTCTGTATCATCAACCTGAATTTCAATCATTTCATCATTTTGTTTCTTAAACCAGTTACGCATATTTGTCATCTCACTTTCTTTTTGGATTTCTTTCTTACCGGATATTTTGGTGCATAAGATTTTAACTGCTGTTGCTTAATATCCTTAAGCTCCTGACGAACAGAATGTTTATCCATAGTAGCTGTTGATCTTTTTCTTTCGACGGTTTTCTTCTTGTTTTCGTTCTTCAATGTTTTTGAAGATGGCTCGAACGGAGTACCGTCCTTGCTTGTCCGAGCCTTGTTGGGGTTTGTTTTTTCATCCATCAATTTTAATAACAATGCATCATGTTCTTCATCACTCATTGGCTTTATATCCTTTTGTGATAAGACAGATTCACGGATGGCTTTTGTATCAATGGTTGCCAAATCAAATTTATCTACCATTCTAGATATCTTAGAAGCATCTTCTGCTTTGACCATGATATCTACGATCCCATCTGTATTGTTCTTTTCTTTTAATACAGAATAGAGGACACCATAATGTTTTGCTTCTTCACAAAACTTTTTTAAGTCAGAATGATGAATCGCAAATACTTTTAATTCCTTATTGGATTTTAATAGGTTATCTAGATTTGTTTTTCCCTTAATTTTTTTGTTATCACTAATAATCGCATATAAAGTAACAGCTAAAGATTTAGCAGCTGTACCACCAGCTTTTAATCCAATTTCAGCAGCCACTTGAATACCTTCTAATGTCATCTTCATCATTTGATCTGCAGTATCGGCACTGTTCATAAATTCAAGCTCCTTTCGTATTCTTTTTGTGTTTGCATACGCTGTGTTTCTAGTGCATTTATCATTTTTAATTTTTCTTCAATGTCAGGTACTCTCTTTTCTATATCTTCGCATATGCGGATTTCCTTTTTCCCATGTGCAATTTTGGAAGTGAGCGTATCTCGATCCTGTTCTAATTGTTTTTTTAATTCTGGATCACGAGTTCGTTTGATTTTGTTGTAAATGGATTTTCTTTGATTCATCCAGTTTTCTATTTGATTGTTTAATTCCAATTTAAAAGCAAGCACATCTTCCACTGTTTCAAGATTATGTTTGCCAACAAATGTATTTTCATCTGTGATTTTCTCCATATAAATTAAATCCTTTCTAAGTGCTGGACTTGGATATTTTTGAGGAATTCCTTTAGGTCGTAAAATACCCAATTCAAAACAATATCGAATATACATCGCTTTGATTCCTTTTAATTTTCTATGATTGCCTTGATATTCTTTACAGGGTACAACATCTTGAACGGCTGACTGCATGGGAAACAAGAAGTTACTGTTAATCCGTTCCATCAAATGTTCTTCATCATAGCGATTATCACGAGTCAGTTTATAAAAGCGAAATGTTCTTTTAGATTGTGGATGTTTTAAAGTCCAATGTTTACCATTCAAATTTACAACATATCCAATTTCTTCAAGACTAGATTGAAACTGTTCAGGTGTTCTTGCATACAATAAAACAGAATCCACGTCATAGCGAATCAATTTCCGTAAATAGATAGAATCATTCTTTTCTGCTTTCCATTCTCCATAATTCATCGCTTTGCCTTCTGGTTTTGTGATGACAGTTAAACCATGTTCTTTACAGATCGCATCATTCAATTCTCGGAAGTGATCAATATCTACTTTCTTATTGTCATACTTTTTCCCATCTACCCAGGAAACGGAGTTTAGTAGGCTAAGTACCCAGCGCCTTGCCGCATTGCTGCGGTAGGTTTCCGGACACTCGCCCCCGAACCGGACTTACAACTCTCGCTGTATCCGGCTCTCCATTCATTCACAGTCTGCACTGTGTATTTTAGTGTGACAGCTTTCACAGACTACCAGTGTTTTCCGGTTAATCTTTTTCATAAAAGCTGCCCACGGTTGACTTTCATCCAGCTCTTTCAGCGTTCTTACCTGGTGCATCACCAACACTGAAGTTTCTTTTCCACACCATTCACACCGATTTGCTTTCAATCGTGCGCCAAGACTGGGCTTCTTCAGAATGCCTTTTGGCTTATGGATAATATCCGCTTCTTTTCCCAGAGGATAGGGGTCTCTGGCAAGACTGCCTTGCCACAGTAGTCGAATACGCTCCTTGCCATGTTTGTCCTGAAATTTCACACCGATGTCTTTGCCGATACGATACTGAACAATGATTTTGCGCTTTGTTGTGCGGTATTTACAGGCCAGAGTTTTGTAAAAGCTGTACTCCATGATATAGCGGAACTTGTGTAGCTTGGAGCGATTGTTTGCAATCGCATAATAGTTACAGAATCCTCGTATCTCGCCGTTGTACTGGTCAAGAATACTCAGGTCCGTTCGCCCGACAAGTTTTCCGCGATGGGTGGGCTGCCAAATCTCTGTTCCATTGCGAACATCGATTCTCATGGCTCCCAGTTCCAGCAGCTTCTTCTGAATGGCGGAAGTTGGGACTTCCAGCATGACATGGCCGCTGTAATTTCTGGCCGTAGAACCACTTTTGGTTTTCTTGGTGTGATTGCTCTGCGGTGTAACCCTGATTTCAAATCCTAAGAATTTTGCCCGGTCTGTCGCTTTGGTTACCAGCGTCTTTTCGTCCGACAGTTCCAATTTCAACTGTCCGGCGATATATGTGCCGATTTCCTGTTTCACAGCCTGTGCATCCTCTTTGGCTCCGATGATACCGATAAGAAAGTCATCAGCGTAGCGGACATATTGCAGTCTGCGGAAGTTTTCGTCCATAGGGTCTTTACAGGGGATGGACTTGTGAACCTTGTCCAGTTCCCAGATGCTTTCCAGTAAGGACTGCTTTTCTTCCTCAGTTTTTGCCTTTGCCAGCTTTCTTTTGAGTCGGATTCTCTTATCGCTCAGCTTGCGGTATTCCACATTGACGGCTCGCTTGTTCCCACGGTCAAACCGTTTCTTAAACTCTGCCATATATTTGTCGAACTGGTCGAGATAGATATTGGCGAGAATAGGACTAATGATGCCGCCCTGTGGCGTGCCGCTGTAGCTTTGATGCACTTGGTTATCTTCCATATATCCCGCATTAAGAAATTTACGGATAAGGCGCAGGAAGCGTTCATCTTTGATTCTCTTGCGGAGGATGCCAATCATGACATTATGGTCGATATTGTCAAAGAAGCCTTTAATGTCTCCCTCCACAAACCATTTGCACCGTGTAAAGCGATTTTGAATCATTCTCAAGGCTGTGTGACAGCTTTTATTGGGTCGAAAGCCGTGGGAGGTGTCCTCAAAGCTGTTTTCATAGATGGATTCCAACAGCATACGGACAACTTCCTGTACCAGCTTGTCGTCAATGGACGGGATGCCCAGAGGACGGAGTTTTCCATTCTTTTTGGGAATATATGTCCGTCTGGACGGCTTGGGCTGGTAAGATTCGTCTTTCAGGGCTGCAATAAGCCTGTCAACTCTTTCAAGGCTCATTGCGTCAATGGTTTTCCCGTCTGTGCCTGCGGTCATGTTTCCCTGACTGGCATAGATATTTTGATACGCCTGTAAGAAAAATTCCCGGTTGAACAGATTGCGGTACAATCTGTCATAGACATAGCCGGATTGAGCTGAATGCTCTTGCAGACTGTTCAATACATTTTCTGGATTTCTCATAGTGCCTCACGCACCTTCCTTTCTTTTGCATTGAATCGAATGAACTGCCGCCCTTCGCCATGTGCGTGCCATTAACACGCTCGGACTACTACGGCGGCTCCGTTGCCATATTGGATTTTCAGGGCCTGCACCCATAGCTCTTGCGAGCATTCCAACTTAGGCAATCCCCATTTAGTAACAGAGTAAAAAGCTGTGTTCATTGTCGGATACGGTTTTCGTCCTTTTATGCTGATACATACGGGCTGCACATCGGTTTCGCTCCTGCCAGTCATCTTTTCTGGCGGAGATGCACAGCGCAGCGGATATAGCTGTCTTCCGCTGCGACCACCACAAATGTCCCTCGGACTGCCGTTCAACCAGTGTAGGCTTTATCCTCATATGAACTTTGGTCTTGCTGCTCAGTCGTGGCATGACAACTTGCCAACTCACAGCGTTACGGTCGTGCTATTGTCCCCTTTGGGTTTCCCCATCCAGGTTAGCCGTTGACCACAGGCATGAAACCTCACGCCTGCCGCTTGCTAAGCGGATTTACTCTGCCCCTTATGGGCGCACCCACGAAATGATTATGAAGATGTTCTTTATCCAGGTGTGTAGAAACAACCACTTCAAATCGATTACCCCACATCTGTTTGGCAAGCTGAACACCAAGTGCATGGCATTCTTCCGGTGTCACTTCACCTGGCTTAAAGGATTGCACCGCATGAAAGGCAAGGCGACCATCCATCTTGTTGTAAGAAAGCTTTGTATTCATCATCTGTTTTAAGGCCGTACGAGGTTCACAATTGATTCCGGTAATAAACTCTTTTTCGTTTGTTTTATAGCCTTGGGTAGTGTAAGTTAAAACTTCTTTTAAACCATCACTCATATCTTCTTTTGTTTTATCTGGATTTTTAATATAGTTTAGGACACGATTTAAATCATCTTTTACTGCCCATATTTTGGTAATTGCCATACTTCCTCCATATTGATTGGTTGTCGAATCAAAATCATAATCTCATTGATTTGATCTTGCAGCTTTTCATAGTTTTCCATGTAAAAGGATTTATCCATTGCATTTTGTGTATAAACAGATATCGCGATTTGATTCATCTTTTCAGCAATCTCTCTTAAAATTTTGATTACTTCGATTAATTCTTTACTTGGTACAGCTCTAGGCACTAAACCGTTTATACACATTCTTAGATAAGATTCACGAGATAGACTTGATTCTTTAACTAAATTGTTAAGATGATCAAAGTCTTGATTCGTTAATCTGACTTTGATTTCTTTTTTCTTCGATTTTGTTTTCATTGTAGAAAGCACCTTGAACAAATAAAACTGTACCCATTCCAATCATTCCACCACCAAGGAAACTGATAAAACATAGTGTTATACTATTAAGCATTTTCATGTACCTCCAATCTTAAAAGAGCTATCAACAAATTGTGATAGCTCAGGGTCTTAGGGATATTCCCTAAATACTTGTCTTTTGTCCCCAAAAGACGTTGCTTGTTACAACTGTAGACATTAATTGGCTACAGTCTTTTTCTTATCCGGAATCAAATCGGCAAGATCTTGATCCATTTTTTCGAACATTTCTTTTTTCTGATTCAGTAGTTTTAGATTTGCAGTTAAGACACTGTTCTCATCCGAAAGTAATTTGATACGATCTTCATTTTTAATTTTCTTCTTTTCGATAGTGGATATTCTTTTAACGATATCTTCGTACTTTATCATTTTGAAATCTCCAATTTCTAATGAAGTAATTGCGAATATTTATGTTTGTTGATTCGCTTTTCATAATCATCTGCTTTTTCTAAAATGTGTTCATCTTTACCATAATGATACAAATGATCAGATAGCTTTTTATCAGGATCTACCAATGTTGATTTATTAACAGAAAGAAGCATTTCTTTAACATGTTCAATATTCAAAGAAGGGGAATCACATAATGCAATACACTCATCTGTTGATGATGGAATGATATATAAGTCATGTTCTAATTTTTCAGCCAAATCATTTAAAATTCCAGCATAGAACATTGTGGCTGCACCATCTGTTTTATGTTCATTTGTCAGAACAACAAGTTGATGTTCTTTTTCTTCCAAGGCTATGTCTTTTGGAATTCCTATCAACATGGTTTCTAATGGAAGTATTTCTGGTTTCATCATATTTGGCGATGAAATCAATGCATCGTTATGAAGTTTGTTTACATCAATTCCGTACTGATCCATGAGTTGATTTGTAACTCTAGCCGAACAAAAACGGTCATTTGTTGTTTGTATCATAATCTTATAAACAATCGCAAGATCTCCAATAATAGTATGAGGCATAGTGGCTAAATCATTTTTATGTTCTTCTGCATTAATGACTGTCATAAATAAATAATCTTTAACGGCATTATAATCAAGCAGAGCATTTACATCCTCTAAAACTTTGTCATTGTGTACCATTTTCCACTAACCTCCATCTTCAAATTCTTAAAATAAAAAGCCAATCTTTCTAGATTAGCTGTACTGAATTCAATTGTTTCTACATTATTCATTTTCTAAGTTCTCCATTTCTACATACAATCCATAGAATGGATCATCTGTATCTAATTCATATACTTCATTTTCATAGTTATCAATCGCAAAAATCATATATTCAACAATATCGTTATACATATTTTGTTTTGCTTCTTCTAATGCATGGATTCCTTCTTCAAGAGAAATAGATTCTAAAATATTTGTGGAAGTTTCCTTTGCGTATGTGTAATTTGTAATGGTATCTTCTACAGATTCAAGCATCAGCAACTGAGCCTGAATGATTTGTTTATCTTCCAAGTGAAGATTGGCATAATTGTAAATTCTAGTGTTGTAAGTCATTGCTTTTTCCTCCTTTTGCCTTTGGTTTTTCCATATCCATTTCATCTAATTCAATGGAATAAATACGTTCATTTTGTTGTTCACCAAAAAGTTGAGCCATCAATTCTGAATCATTCTTTGTGGATTCATAGGCGTTCAAATATTCATTATCAATAAGATGGAATTTCTTCTTCTGTGCTTTTTCATTTTCTACAAGTTCTGTAGCTGTAATCTTTAATGCAGCTTCTTCATTCAGCTCTAAATTATCTGGTGTTTTGTTTAAATCCATCAACAACAATGTTTCATTGAACAGAATGGGTTCTTCATCCTTTAAAGCTTTCATTTGTTTAAACATGATATTTAAGAACTGCTTCTTTACCTGATAATTAACTAAAACTTCTACAGGCTGATCTAGAATATCCTTATAATGTTTTGATGGAACAACAGTAGGTTGTTTTGTGTCCGGATTAATATAGGCATAGGTCATACGACTAATATTTTCACAGACTTCTTTGATCTTCATTTTCTGAAATAAATCAAATTGCTTATTCAAATTACATCACCTTCACTTTCTTAAATTTGAATAACAAAAAAGAGAAAGCATCAACTTTCCCTTGATCATAATTACAAACTGTATTTCTTTCGAATTTCTTTTATTGCAGTATCTGCATCTTTTCCTTTTCTATCTTTAGATTGTTTTCTTGATTTTTCTAATCGTTCAAGAAATTCTTTTTCTGATAGTTGTTTAAGATTTTTTTGTTTCATCTATGACTCCAATTCTAACAATTAAATTCTGATTCTAGTGTTTCCCAAGGAAGCACTAATACTTCAGGTATTTCACGATTTAAAAACAGTTTGATTCCTATCGCTTTTGCTACTAGAAGAAGTAAATCGTCTAATTTTTGTTTTTCTATTTCTGTTCCTTTAAAATTCTGTTCTGTTCGATAATCGATTGGATAAACAGGAATCATCCGGTCTAAAGGAGCTTGTAAGTTTAAAATTGATTGCACATAATATTTGCTCATAATAAGAGCACCGCATTGTTTAATGTTCAAAGATGTGATATCTACAGCATATAAATAAAGTGTATCTTCCCATCCCGTTCCATCTTGTTTTAATCAAACAATGCCTTCAAAATCTTTCAATTGTTTTACCACCTCGTGAAAGATTATAAAGGGTTTATAATGCAATTTCTAATATAGAATTTGATGTTTTCCACGTTGCTTTTGCACATCTTCTAGAAAATCTTCGATTGCTTCTTTAGATGCAATATTATTGATTAAGATTTGTCCTCGGCAGAAAATCAAAAAAATGTCGATAATAACGTTTTTTTATGAATTAATTCTTCATTTGCATCTTTACAAATAGATGGATGTTCATCAATACATTGATATTTTGAATTTAGAATAGAAATGATTTTGGATGTTGCACCTCTTCCAACTTCATCGTTATCTAGATGAAAAACAATGGTTTTGATAGTTGGATTTCTCTCTAAATAAGCTTTTAATGCAATGGGAATATCAGCTTCAGATTTAGTAGCAATCTTATCACTGGCTCCTGCAAGAGATAGATAATCAAATTTCGTATAATCCTTCTCGTCCATTTTCAAAAGTGTCATATAGGATAATAGATCAATGGCTGCTTCAAAAACATGGAGTACATCACTTTTTGGATTTGTGTAATTAAAGCTAAATGTCTTATTACTTCCAGCATGATCCAGTTTAAAATTCTTAAAGATGCTTCGCTTAAACGCATAAGCTGGTTTATCTTTATCATATCCAGCAAATACTACATTTTTGAAGTTAGCGGATTGATAGATCATTCCTTTGGATATGAAATCATCTACAATATCTTTGTCAATTTTTCGTACTTCACAAAGATAACGAATCACTAAATCATTGTTTTTATCTTTGACAGGTAATTCAAACGGTTTAGCTGGTTTTGGATGATAGAAAGTCGTAACCGGGGCACTCACATTCATTAAATCGGATAGATAATTACACGCATCTTTAAATTCATATCCTTCCACTATAATCAAATAATCGAGTGCGGAAGTTCCACCTTTACCTTGTGACCACCAATACCACTTACCATTGGAAAAATGCAAGGAATCATGATCTCGATGATAATAATCTGTTCTCCCATTTTTAACTAATAAGTCGGGTGCATAATTCTTTAAATAATCAATGGCAGATAATGTTCTTACTTTTTCTAGAACCTCTTTTCGTATAAATCGTTTACTCATCTTTCCAACTCCTTACTTTTTGGTGCCATCTTTGCGATTCCATGTTCTTTACAGAATTTTTTAACTGCATTTGGATTTCCTTTTGCAGATAATTCAAATTCATCTGTATAGATCGTTTCTACCTTGTATTTTTGTTCCTGGATATTGTGGATCCATTGATTCATAAAACGATTGAGTTCATTTGCACGAAAAGGATCACCATCCACTCGTTCATAGAATTGAAGATTATCCTGTTGATAGGATTGTGGATAGAGTAATCTATTTTCTTTATCCACTGTAAATTCCATGTCCGGATCTGCCATTAGATCACCATTCAATTCATAGTTATGGGCCATTGCGAATCGATCTTCATCAATGATTTCCACATTCAGATCCATAAATCCAGGTGTTGTATATTTGATGTAGTAAGCATCATTAGTTAGAAGTGGTTGTGCAATCTGTTCAAATAATTCATAGTTTCTATGTTCTATGGAATTTTCAATAAACCAATTCTTGTTTAAATCAAAATTAGGATTGGTGAATGCTTCAAAACATACTGTCCGAAGGGTTTGATAATAGTCGTGATTGTTTCCAAATAAAAAAGCCTGATCAGAATATGCAGGCTTACTGTTAATCACATCATAGATTTGTTGATCTACTATTTCATGAATATCCGAAGTGGATACATTTGGATCATCTAGTGCTTCTTTATATTGTTCCATCAAAGAAGAAACCTGAATTACAATATCGTGATTCATCTGTTCCATTTCTAATGGCGTTATATATTTATTTTTGATTTCTATCATATGCAGTTTCTCCTTAAATACAGGTTCTAGTTGTTCAATCATTTCATGAGCTGTACTTTGAATATTGTTTAAGATTGAATTCAATTCGTCAAAATCTTTATTAGCATAACTTGCGATATAGCCAAAGGAATATTCTGAAGTATCTAATCCAAAATGATCGCATAATACAAAAGCCAACGATTCGGCTTCAATTTCTCGTTGGCTTTGATTTTTATCTGTTTGTTTATGAAGTAGGCTGTGAACATACTCATGAATTAATGTTTTTGCGATTTGTAAATCTTCCAAATCTTTATTAATGACGATCTTATCTTCTTTTGGAGAATAATATCCCTTAGCTCCCGTCATAAGATTTAGATTTTCAGTTTCTGTTTTAAATTCAATGGGAATTTTACAGATAAATTTTACAGATTGAATAATTGCTTTTACTTCATTATTAGAACCCGTCAAATCGTGAATCAAAGAAGGGATAGGTTCACCTGAAGTTTGCGATATATCAAATACAGTAGTTGTCTTAAATCGAGTAATATTTACTTGTCGTTGTTCTTGGATGGGTGAACCTGATTCATCCAATTCAACATTTCCATTTTCATCCACTTTATTCATTAATCGATCCTCTTTGTACGTAACAGGAGCAAGGATCATTAATCCTTTTTCACCTTTATCCACATGTCGATTAAAGTTTATCTGCCATGAACGATATCCAGCAACCAAACTTGCATTCGGTTTTTGAGCTAATATCAGTAAAGTGTTATTCAATGAATAATTATGAAACTTACTTAGGCAAGATAAATATTGTTTAAAAGAATCAGAAGAATACACATCTTTCACACCTTGTTCAATCATTTCAAAAGCTTGTTTAGTTTTTTCATCCGAAGATTTAAAATTAGTCAATCACATCACCATCCTTTCTAAAATAGGGTAAAAGAAAAGCACTACCGAAGAAGTAATGCTTAACCTTATTTATTAAAGCAAATTAATTATTATATGAAACTTTAATATCATTCATAGCAAGAACATTAACAATTTTTATTGAAATTAAAATTTGCAATAATTTGAGCATGATCAGGGTATGGTGCTGGGATTTCTTTTGTGAATTTTCCATCTACATATATATTTTTGCAGTCTTCTACAAAATTCCAATTATAGGGGTATACATCCACATCAATCTCATTAGAATAAAATATCAAATCTGGACATCCTGCATATTCAGTTCCTTTGTAGACTTGGTGACTTACTCCTTCAGGCATTACAATATTTATTTTATCCGATAAATATCCTTCAAAAACAGATTTGCTCCAGTACTCATTTTGATTATTTCTTCGTCCAACATTAAAATCACCACCACCAATAATTTTATATTTTTTTTGAAGGGTATTAATTCTATTTCTGATTTTTTCTCCTTGTCTTGCTCTTGCTTCCATCTCTTTATTAAGACGATTAGCATTGTTATAATCATAGTAATTAACAAGTATTCTAGTTCCAACCACCACGAAAATATTTCCAAAGTTATCTTTTAAACAGATATCTAGATAATCAGGTGAATCTTTATCATAATCAGATTTCCAAGTGTATTTATCACCAATCTTTGAATACTTTTCCCGATTATACGCGATTAGAATTTCATTACGATTATCTCCATTATTTGATGCTTCAAATAAATATTTATCATTAGAAAAAGTATTTTTCCAATCAGAGTGTTTATAAAATTCAGTAAAAATAATAATATCTAATTCTTTGTCAAAAGAATCTAACACTAATTTCGGATAATCAGATTTTCCATAACCAGCTCTTTGATTTATATTCCATATAAGTATTTTTTCCAAAATAATTCACTCCTCAAAAATTATCAATTATTCTAACTCAACAATAGCATAGAACTGTTAACATTTCATGAATTTATGGACTTTTTGAATCAGTCCACTCGTTTTGCCAGTATGACTGTCCTCTTGTTGTCATTTCTGGTATCGCAAGTCACTAAAGTCATCAGCTTATCCTCTGTATTGACTGAGATACCTGTTTTATATAATCCACGATTAATGGAATCAGAAATAAAGGCATTGAATGCAGTATCTGAATCCCAGCTGGATTGAGTAAATTCTAAAGAATCGTTTAAGTTATTAAGATCAACATTCATGACTCCAAAAATTTGATACGTTCTTATTTCATTTTCTGTAATAAATCGAAATGTAGGATGTTCTTTATAGTAGCTTTGGTTTATATAGCTCATTAATGGAGTGAAAATAATGTCGCTCCATTTACTAGAATGTCCATAGATTACCACATTTTTTGCTTCGATGTTTCCATCTGCGGATACAAAAGGAATACCTGCGTTGGCATATTCTTTCTTGATGTTTTTACGCACATAATAATCATTATCTGGAGCCTGTACGACAGGTTCATAAATAACGCGATTATCAAATTCTAGAATGCCTACAATATCATTGTTCGTTTTTTGAAGTAAAGATAAAGAAAGCTCCTTTTCAGAAGCTTCCTTATCATCTTTATTTTCTTTTGTTGTTTTATCTGGTTTCGTTTCTACATAGTAATCCGTATAATCATAAGATTTCTTTGCACCAAACTCACTATATAAAATGCCACCTAATAAACTGGCTGCAACAATTGTCAGTGCAGCTATTTTTATTTTCTTATGTTTCATACTATTTATACCCCTGTATTTGGAACAACGATACGTGCATTTTCAAAATAATAAATGATCGTATCTGCATCTTTATCCGCTTCTACTTTATAAGCTTTGGATTTATCCGCTAACTGATAAGAAGTAGGAGCTTTGATTTCCTTGAATTCATATTCATGACCATAGATGGCATCAACTAATACGACTTTTCCATCTTTAATGACATGTTTACTAACCTTGTCATCTCCAACTTTACGAGAATAATACGTACCATCTTCAATATCTAAGATGATTTGTTTATTTTCATCAGTTTTAACGGTTTTGATGATCTTTGTAAAATCTTCATTCTTAGAGATTTCATATTCTTCATTGGCATCATTACCAACGATCATTAATTGACCTGATACAAGGGTAGTGACATAAGATTTAGCTGTCTTATCATAAACTTCAAAAATTGCACCATTTAAGAAATGATCATGATGATCTTTGTCCACTTTGTTGACATCTAATTCAATACGACGTTTTTTATTGTGTAATTCCATAGGAACAATGACTGTGGCTTTAGTTGTATCTTCATCATAGTTGAATGTAAAATCATGTTCTTCTTCATCTAATTTGAAGCCAACATTTGTTTCAAGTTCTTTTACGTAATAATCCCCAGTAGGAAGATCTAACTGTTCTACATTTTTACCATTTTCATCAATAGTTAATGTACCAACCAATCCATCCTCTGGAATGATGACTTTATCATCGACTGTAATATTGTTTTTAGAATAGACGCCAAAGACAACATCTTTATAAGCTTCTTTGTCTTCATCTTCAAATGTTTTAGTAATCTGTAAATCCAACTTTTGTCTTTCGTTGACATAAGCCTGTTTGATTTCCACTACATCGATCATCTGACCGGCATATTCAATATCAAAATCATAAGTGTTTTCATCTAATACAAAACCTGTTTGTGTTGCAGTTTCTTTGATGGAATATTTACCTAACTGAAGTAATGAAGAAGTTGTAATACCATCACCTGTTGTAAATGTATCAACTACATCTCCTTTGTGAAACCATACTGTTCCTTCTGGAGTAATAATATCTTCACGAGCTGTGATTTCATACGTAACACCAGATAGATATTTTTCTTTATAAACTGGTGTATAAAGTTTTCCATAATCTGTTTTGGATTCTTTGGCACCTGATAGCATTTCACCATTCTTTTCAACATAGACTTGTCCTTTTTGAGTCTTGTTGTCAAAGTTCATGAAGATTTCTGTACTAGAACCATCTACATTGATTGGGATTTCTGTATCTTTTAATACATAACCATGTGGTGCTTTGATTTCAACAAGCTTGTATTCACCATATTTTAATGGAGCAGGTAGGTGCACAGATCCATCTTCATCGGTTTTAAATACATCCGTTGTATATTTTTTAGGATAAGTGACTTCTTGAGTAACATAATTACCATCTGCATCTTTGATCTTGAATTCAACACCAGCCGCAGGAATGCGTTTACCTGTTTCACTGTCTGTCTTATAGATTGTTAATTCGGCTTTGATCGTATCGTTATAGATGTTATAGAAATAGGTCTTTTGATCTTTATCAATTTTCACTTCAAATGGTTCTAAAGTATCATATCCCATTGTTTCATGTTCTTTAACAATATAGGTTCCATATGGAAGATAATCACTAATAGCTCGACCATCTTCATCTGTTGTTAGAGTAGATACTACTTTACCTGTGGATTTTAAGATAATATCAAACTTGAATCCTTCACCAGGCTTTTGAACATTCGATTGGAATAAACCATATTTATCTTTATCAACAGTTTTGGCAATTTCAATACGTCCTTTGATAACCTGATCCTTAATGGTTGTGTTAAACGTTGAGGGTGTATTATCACCTGAATAATCCAAAGTTACAGAATTACAATTGTTGTTTGTAAGATAGCCTTCTGGAGAAGTAACTTCACATACATTTAAGGTTGTTCCAACAGGATACTTTTTAGATTTTACTTTTGATCCATTTGTTGTAATAGTTTCAAGTGTGTTTCCGTTTGTATCTTTAATCGCAAAAGTTGCTCCATTAAATGTGGCATCCCCTTGTGTTTTGTTGCCTGTTTCTGCGTCTTGTTTTTCCACTTCAATATCGGCATACATCAAATCAAAATTCAATTTGAAATTTGGTGTTGGATCACTACGAGTGGCCATATAGATAACTTTTTGATCAGAACCAGCACCATAGATGATATGAACATCTCTTGCGGCTTTAGCACGAGCAAAAGTAATTGTTTTATCATAATTTTCCGAAGTAATAGAAACAGTTAGATTATTTCCATTAACAGAAGCATTAATTCCATTGGCATTGGTAATGGAATAATTTCCTAAAGTTCCTTTTGTGTCTGTTAAAGTAACTGGTGTATTTAATCCCATCTTGATTGTCTGATTGTTGAAAGAAGGTCTTCCTTGTGGCTGACTTCTTAAAGAATTGATTGTATTAATTTCACCAGAGACATCTAATGGAGTAACACCATCTGGTAAATAAGGATCATACCATTTATCTACGATCTGCCAGATCAATAACTGTGTAGCTACATAGTAGTTATCTGTTTCATGTCCTGGATAAGAATAACCATAATAGTTGATTTCCCAAATAGCCTGTCTTTGACTTTCAGATAAATCATCCCATTTTGTATTGTTTACTGGATAATCATGATTGATATCAAATAAAGCACTTGGTTCAATACAGTAAACCACGTTGCCATCTACTGTTAATTTACGAACATAATCGTATCCATACACTCCAACACCATTAATTCTTGCCAGTCTTTCACTAGCAAAACCAGGTGTTAGTCTTGCATAAGGGTTTGTATGCATATTTTCATAAACTTCTGGAAACAAATCTTCAACTGTACCAAGTTGCGTGATTGTTTCCGTTGCTTCACTGTAATCCTCGGTTGGATCCGTTTCTTGAGCATGAACAGAAAGCGTATTTGTCATTGAATTCAATATCACAAGTGTCGTTAAGAAAAACTTACTTGCTTTCTTCAATATGTTTTTCATATCTCATTTTCCTTTCATTTAATTTGTTGCAACAAAAAAGACGAGAAGATCTCGCCAAAGTATTTAGTCAATTGTCATTTATCACATCTTTTACTGAATCAAAGTTCCATTACTCCAAAGGTTCAAACCATAATAGGCAATACTATGATCATTGCGATAAACAGGCTGCACAGAGTAATTTGTGATTTCAATATCACCGATGTACATCACTTCATCCAAGTAATACATTCCTGCAGCATCTGCTTCAGCTTGTGATCCGTAGGTTGCATAGTAAAAGTTCGTATCTAAAATCACATCACAACTCACATCTGGATTGACTCCACCTGGACAAGCATAACTTGGTCTTGTCGGTTCTGGAGTAGGTGTAGATTCTACCGCAGGTTCTTGTTTGGATTCATTAGGCTTTTCAACAGGTTGACTCACAACATCATTGTTTGATTTACTCGATGCATTGGAACTGTTTGAAGTTGAAGATTCTTTATCTGAACCGGAAGAACTCTTACTAGAACCTTCTTTTTTGGAATTTTGTTTTTTGTTTTCCGAAGAAACACTAGCTGTAGTCTCACTTTTACTTGTAGATGTTTGCTTACTTGAAGATTTTTGAGATTCATTTTTTTCAGTAGAACTTTCTTTATTTTTCGATTCTTTAGTTTCTGCTTTTCTGTTTGTTGATGCAGCAATGCTTTTTTCATCCTTATTTACATTTTCGTGTTTACTAACACTTACTGAAGTATCTTCCGTAAACTTTTCTACAGTAGGTACAGATACATCTTGATTAATGTTAAAGATGATTCCAGTACCAACAAGAACACTAGAAACACATAATGCAATTAACTTTCTTTTCATTGTTTTTACCTCCAATTGTATGTCTTGATAAATATCTCTATCTTAAAAATACATACTTTTCTAAATCATTACCTAGATACAAATATTTCTACTACTTACTTAATAACAACATTTTTTCTTTTTCGGTAGGTAATAAAGATTGTTTCGGTAGGTAGGAGGGGTTTTAGGGGAGGCTACAGTCACACGTCCTGACGCAAAGACAAACTGCCCCTCCAACAGTTTGGAAACAATCACAAGTAGAAAAAAAGCAGTTGCATATTCAACTACCGTTCTTGTTCTCGTGATCTTTTCTTTGCCCAGTTTTCCAGCAAGTGAATCATCAAATCCTTCTTCTTGCCTGGTGTGAAGTCCTTGGGAAAATATTTATCGATTTCCTTCATTTGAAAAGATAACTTTTCTCGTTGGTTTGGTTTTTCCTCCGATAAAGTATCTTCAATGAATTCGGATGTTAATTCACCATCATGACTCAATCTTTTGAATTCCTGACATTGAGCTAAAGATGGTGTTCGTTGATTTTCAACAATCGCATTGGCTAAATCACACTGTTCAGATTCTGTTAAATAAGAAAGTTCAACAGCTGGATTAAATGCAATCTTGATTTCATTTTCATGTCGTCCATCCACCATTTCTTGTAACGGTTCAATCAGATAGGTTAAGCGGATAAAACGACGTATTTGATTTCTGTCTAATCCTAATTGTTCACCTAATAATTCTACGGAATATTTATTTTTTGACTTCTGCTCAACTTGAGTAGAAGTTGATTTTGAATATTCAACAGGTACATCATCAACATTAATATCTACTCTTTTTCCTTGATGTTTCATGGCTTCTAGTCGCATTTTATAGGCATAACCACGCTCACTAGGATAAATGTTTTCACGTTGAATATTGGAATCGACCATTAATATCGTTGCTTGGTCATCATCCAAATCTCGTATGATTACATTCATTTCTTTTCTTCCTAGCTGTGACAGTGCAAATTTACGCCTGTGACCGGAAATCATTTCATAGGTTCCATCTTTTTTAGGACGAACTAATGCAGGCATCAGCATATTGTTTTCTTTAATGGAATCAATAAGCTTTGCCATATCCTCATCCATCGTGACATGGAAGGGATGTTCTTTAAAATCTGTAATCTTATCTATAGGGATTGTCATTACTTTTTCACTATTGGCTTCTTGTCTTTCTTCTTCTGTAGAAAACAAAGAGTCATAGCTAGGCAATCCTAAATCTAGTTTTGGCAAATGTGCCACCTCCTTTAAAATAGAGTGAGTTGTATTGTATTTTTCATTGTTTGATGATTCCATTCATCAATAGCTTGATCAGAAGTTTGTTTGGTTTGTGTCCTTGCAGAACACAAAGTACATGTAACATATTGACCATAATAGCCATTGATTCGTTTGCTGTCCCAGTCAATCAACAAATGTGCTGCACCATGACAATAGGGACATCGTTTAATTCTAGTCATTTAACAATTCAAAAGACTCGACAACAACATTGGTTGAATACTGTTTATTACCATTTTTTTCATAAGAGCTTGTACGAAGATTGCCTACAATACAGAATCCTGTATCTTTATCACCATGCTTACAGATATCATTTGCCATATCACCAAAGGCAATACAGTTAATATAATCTGTCCATGGTTTCTTTCCATCTCTTAAACAAGCTAAAGAGAACTTTACAAAATTATTTCCTTTTCCATTCTTGGATACTTCAATATCTCTTGTCAAAGTTCCAAATAATTCCACATGATTGTTTTTCATTTCAATTCTCCTAAAGACTCATTTCATCTTTATGTTTTACTTTTGGATTTTTTATCAATTCTTTTGTCAGATTATCATAAGCAACAGCCACTTTTGAATCTTTGGCATATGCATAGATACTTTTACCGGAAATAGATGCTTCACTGGCTTTCGTAGCTTTTGGAATGATCGTATCAAATATACGGATGTTCTTTCCAAAGCTTTCTCGTATCGTATCAATCGTGCTTTTGGTAATGTTGGTGTTTAGATCTGCAAGTGTCATTACAATTCCTGTAATCTTCAAATTACTATTGATCTTACGCTGCACTTTATTGACCGTCTGTAACAATTTAGTCATTCCTTTAGCTGGCAAATACTGTGTTTGTACTGGTATTAATACTTCATCTGCTGCAGATAATGCATTCACCGTAAGCATGCCAAGAGAAGGTGGACAATCAATCATGATGTAATCGTATTTATCTCTTAATGGTTCAATACAATTACTTAATGTCTGTTCTCGGTTAATGACACTGACTAAACGCATTTCAAAATCAGCTAGTTCAATGTTTGCAGGAATCAGATCCACATCTTCTTCATGATGTAAAATCAATGCATCATAATTTATATCATTGTCATTGATATAATCGTCCAGCATAGAAGATACAGAATGTTCTAAAGCATCATTGTTTTTCCAACCTAAGCAACTTGTCAGATCACCCTGGGGATCAAAATCAACAATCAATACATCAAATCCCTGTCGTACTAATCCAATGGCCACATTCTCAGTAGTCGTTGTTTTACCAACGCCACCTTTTTGATTCGTGACTGCGATTACTTTACATTTACGCATAAAAAAACTCCTTTCCCACAACCAACCATTTGTTGGCTATGTAAAAGGAGCAGGGAATAAAGAGCATAGATTAAGCTTTTAAGAAATTCATAACTAGCTTGACCATTGTTTCTTTTTCCTCTGGTCTAGATTCGGCAATCATTAATGTAATAGCAACTAAGGCGCTATCTGAAATGATTTGTTTTCCATCAATGATTAAATGTTGATTCTTATTCAAAAATTCAAGAAAAATGGAAGCGCCAATTCGTTTGCATCCATCTACAAAAGGATGATCTTTGACCAGAAAGTACAGTAGATTAGCTGCCTTTTCTTCAATGCTTGGATAGATTTCTTGTCCAAATACATTTTGATATACAGCTGCAATAATTCCATTCAATTTGCCTGGTTCTTTTTCAACACCAAATACATCAGAAAATCCACCATATTTCATAGAATCAATAAGAGTTCTGCACTCTTCATAGGTTAATTGGTAAATAGAGTCTTTACCTTTTGGTTTAGAAATACACCCATGATCATAATCATCAAGTAATGATAGTGCATTTGAATAGGCTTCAATGACATTCAAAACTTCTTTTTCCTCAATACCTAAAGTAGAAGCTAACATTCTGGATTGAATTGAAACAGTTTTATTTAGTACCTCAATCCTTTTTTCATTTATTGCATATCCCTTCATCATGTAGTCTTTTAATATAGAAGTGGCCCATTTTCGAAAGATAACACCATTTTGAGATTTCACACGATATCCCACGGAAATAATCATATCCAAATTATAGTATTCAATAGATCTTTGTATTTTTCTGTTTCCTTCAGTTTGAACTGTCGCAAATTTTGCGACAGTTGAATCATCTAATTCTTCTTTTAAAGCATTGTTAATATGTTTACCAATGGTTTTGACGTCTCTGTCAAATAATTGTGCAAGTTGATTACGATTTAACCATACTGTTTCATTATCTGGTGATACTGTAACATCCAGCTGTAAATCACCATTTACAAATTTAATAATTTCATTGTTCATGTTTTCTCCAATCTTTTTATATTTGAATGATTTTAATAAAGAGTTTCTTTAAAGAAACTATAGCATAGTAAGCTTTATTCATCAAAATTGTAATCATTTTCTTTCCATAACCCATGTTTTACACTACAGAAGAGTGTATTTTGGGCAAAGTAGGCATCCAAAAGAGCATCCGAACGGTTCGGATTCTGTCGGGGACGCCAAATTTTTTCGGGCCCTGTGCCATAGGGTTCGAATGCACGTCGGGGGCACCCTAAAATGGGGTAAAAGTGTTCGACCGACCTATGCGGATCCGAACTTTTTTGCTAATATTTTGCTAATTAGAGGGGTTCGGATGACGTCATCCGAACCATCATCCGAACCCATTTATTAGCACAAAACGGACACAAATGAAGAAACAAAAAAGTGCCAAAAATGCCGTATTTACGGCACATTTAACACTTCGCGATATCAAACGGACAAAGCATGGGGTCAACTCCTAAGCGAAAGGTCGTAGGTTCGACTCCTATCTGAGACGCCCATTCAAACAAAAAGAGATGATTTCACGTGCAATTTCATTTCTTTTTTTGTGAGTTGATATTTATTTTCGTGTTCTGTCATTGTTAAAATGTTCTTTTAAGGCTTTCTCTGTCGGATAAATTGATACAATTAAAATGATACACTGAATTGTTATTAGAACAACGCCTGCAATTCCAATCACGTTATTATCGCTTTGGTATAATGGAATATATATCAAAGCAGATAGTATTATCATTATCCATCCTATTTTCCACCAAAGTTTTCCGCAATATTCATGAGCAAATTTCCATGTATCCATATTTTTCATTGAACGAGTTGTTCGATATCCAATCAAACTATTTATATTTTTTGGACAATGTTTTGACGTCATTCTTCCTACGACAGTCATTATAAACGGAATAAATAAGTCACATAATAACCAAAATCTGTAAAGCCACATAAAATTTACCCACATAATTTTTTTTAATATTTTTGTGTACATTGTAAGCTTTAAAAACTTTTGTAAATATATTTTAAACAATCAGATGAAAGTTGTCTGAAATTAAATTGGTTTTAGGACTGGTATATCTTTATAGCTGTCACTTTCAAAAAATGAATAATATTTAACTTTTGAAAGTGAATCATTAAATAAAAATAGATTTAAATCAGTGTCAAAGAACACTATTATTAGAATAAAAGAAATTAAATTGTATTTCATAGAGGCAACTATGCGAGATTCACTATAATCGCTTACATTTACTGATTTATATGTACTTTTTGTGCGTGATCACGTATACTAAAAAGTAGGTGAATACATATTGAGGAGTGAATAATATGATAATAAGGAAGCGAATCATGTCGCTTTTTTTAGCGACGACATTGCTAGTGCCACTTGCACAAATTACTCCATTGAATGCTGAATCAGATACAAAAGAGGTGGATGTCATGTTTACGCATGATACGCATTCTCATTTGGATAGTTTCACGACAAATGTAGATGGAGAACTTCAAGAAGTTGGTGGTTTTGCGAGAATTAAAACATTAATTAATGAACAAAAGAAGGAGAATCCAGATACACTAATATTGGATGGTGGGGATTTCTCAATGGGAACGTTGATACAAACAGTATATGATACGCAGGCAGCTGAACTTAGAATGCTTGGCTATCTTGGATATGATGTCACAACATTAGGAAATCATGAATTTGATTATCGTTCGAAAGGTCTGGCCAATATGTTGAAGGCGGCCAAGGCTTCAGGTGAAACAATACCCAATCTTGTCGTATGCAATGTGGATTGGGATGGCATGAAAAAGGCTGGATTGAGTAAAGGTCAAAAACAGATTCAGTCCGGATTTGAAACTTATGGAGTAAAGGATTATGTTGTCATTCAAAAAGGTGATACAAAGATAGCTGTTACAGGTGCTTTTGGAAAAGATTCTTTAAAATGTGCACCAACATGTGAATTGTTGTTTAAAGATCCTGTAGAGGCAGTGAAAGATACAGTTGAGAAAATCAAGAAGAATGAAGAAGTAGATATGATTGTTTGTGTATCGCATTGTGGTACTTGGGAGGATGAAAATAAATCCGAGGATGAAATTCTTGCCAAGAATGTTAAAGATATTGATTTAATTATCAGTGGCACACGCATTCAGAATTAAAAGTACCTATTCAACATGAAAATACATATATTGTATCTTGTGGGGAATATGGTAGAAATATCGGTTCTCTTTCTATGAAACAGAGTTCAGATGGTCGTTGGGATTTAAGTTCTTATGAATTGATTCCTGTATCTGAAAATATACATCCGGATGAAAAAACACAAAATCGTATTGATGAATTGATGGATACAGTGAATATGAATTATCTTGCAGATTTTGGTTATACAAGAGATTGCGTTCTTGCACAAAATGATATTGAATTTAATAGTTTAGAAGAATTATATTCAAAACATGAAGAATCAAATCTTGGACAAATTATTGCGGATTCATTTGCGTATGCTGTCGATTCAGTCGATGTAGCCGTTGTTCCAAGTGGAACTATACGAGATACATATACAAAAGGAGATATTACAGTAGAAGATGTATATAATTCATTTTCTTTAGGAATTGGAAAAGATGGTATGGCTGGTTATCCTTTAATTTCTACATATCTTACAGGAAAAGAGTTGAAACTTGCAGCCGAAGTGGATGCTTCAGTTTCTGATTTTATGACAACGGCAAGATTGTATTGTAGCGGACTTAATTTTACATACAATCCAAATCGTATGATCTTAAATAAAGTTACAGATTGTTATCCTACAAAAGAAGGCCAAAGAATTGAGATTCAAGATGATCAATTGTATCATGTTGTGACAGATCTATATACAGGTCAGATGCTTGGTTCAGTAAATAAAATGTCATATGGACTTTTGTCGCTTGAACCTAAAGATAAGGATGGAAATCCAATTGAAAATCTAGAGGATCATATCATTAAAGAAGATGGCAAAGAACTAAAAGCTTGGGATGCGATCGCAAGATATATGTGCTCTTTTGATGATACGGATGGTGATGGGATTAGCAATGTTTCAAAATATTATGCTTCAACACATGAACATAAAATTGTGGATGATAGTAAGAATATAATTGACTTGATCAAAAAGCCAAATAAATTTAGTGCAATGATTGTAGCAATCATTTTAGTCATTATTTTACTAATTGTACTTTTAATTTTATTGATTCGTAGAATTGTTCGTAAGTTAAAAAATAAAAATAGATAAAGGGCATTTTAGGTGTGACAAACGATAAAAAAGCTGTAACATAAGTTACAGCTTCAGACTGTTGACAAAGTGACTGTCGACAGTCTTTTTAAAATCTGATAGAATATCT
>ENA-ORVB01000234-ORVB01000234.1-human-gut-metagenome-genome-assembly--contig:-NODE-234-length-48513-cov-6.00392_pt1 | contig 48513 bp, 50 predicted proteins | sample MGYA00242090_ERZ509231 | MGnify/ENA primary metagenome ERZ509231 (study PRJEB26280, sample SAMEA2338798) | human gut metagenome | biome: human gut; feature: human-associated habitat; material: faeces...
CCATCGGAGCCGGTCTGCCTGTATCAGAAGCTACAGGGTCCATGATTGTTGACATAGGTGGCGGAACCAGTGAAATTGCAATCATATCCTTAAATGGCGTCGTATATTCAAATTCAGTACGTATAGGCGGAAACAGATTTGATCAGGCAATTATCGACTATGTTCGCAACACCAAGCGCTATGAGATAGGTGAAGCCACTGCCGAGAAGGTAAAGGTTGAAATTGGATCAGCCTATGCCGAACAGGAAATGCATGAGGAAGTCGTACGCGGACGTTCTGTTGTTGAAGGAGTTCCTCGTTCATTTACACTCAACTCAAACGAAATTCTTGAGGCTTTATCAGATCCAATCAAGGGGATCGTAAATGCCGTTCGCACGGCTTTGGAAAAGTCACCCCCTGAGTTAGCTGCCGATATTTATGAACACGGTATGGTTCTTTCAGGTGGCGGTGCTCTCCTGCACAACCTTGATAAACTATTGCGCGAAGAAACCGGTATCCCAGTTTTGATCGCAGACGATCCTCTGACCTGTGTCGCCCGAGGCGGCGGAAAGGCGCTGGAAATGTACGACTCTCAAGACAGCGAAATATTCGATTAATTGTATTTATAAAACGGGGATCCTTGACTTTATCAGGGGTCCCCGTGTGTTTTGATTGCGATCGGATTCAAATTTGAATAACAAAGCACAAAAAAGTTACCTTTTAATTCATCTGCGTTTTGCGTTTCTGGCTCTGCTTTCGGTTGCACTTATAACCGTAGATATGAATTCCAAAACGCTCAGCAGTGCGCGCTATTATTTAGAAACAGCCTTATATCCTATTTTGGCTTTTGCTGATTCCCCCCATCAAGTCTCAAAAATGGTATCCAGCCGTCTAAAAAGTAGCAGTGAATTATTGGAAGAGAATGAAAGATTATCAGCAGAGAATTTTATGCAACGAGCTGATATCCTTCGTTTAAAAACTCTTGAATCAGAGAATGAGGCCATGCGGCGCATGTTAAATTCTCCCACACGCAAAACCTCAAAACGATTATTTGCTGAAATAGTCGATGTAACGGGAGATCTTTATCAGCGTCGAGTAGTCATAAATCGCGGAACATCCTCCGGCGTATATGTAGGTATGCCTGTTATGACTGATACTGGTCTGGTTGGGCAAGTTATTTCCGTTAACTATGCTTTTTCACGTGTACTGCTATTATCTGATCCTCTAAGTGCGGTCCCAGTTATAAACACGCGTAATCAAGTTCGAGCAATCGCAGTCGGTAACAGCAACGAGGATGAGCTCATTATAAATAATGTACCGCGCAGTGCCGATTTTAAAACAGGAGATACGCTTGTTACATCCGGACTGGGAGGAGTTTTCCCAGAAGGGTACCCTGTAGCTACGGTAACTTCTGTGGGTATTTCGGATTCCCAACCTTTTGCTTCGATCAAAGCACACCCTACTGTTGACGCCTCCACCATGCGTTACGTATTGCTTTTATGGTATGAAAGTACTGAAGGAGACGATCCTAAGCTTGGAGCACCTAAGAACCCTAGCGACGGAAAAATAATATTACGTCGCGAGCGTATAAAAAAGCTGGTAGAGTCCATGTCTACTGAGGATCCTCATGTGACTTCTGATTAAATTTGATAAGGAAATTGCTTTCGCAAGCTATTAATAATTAAGGCGCTTACTCTTCATCATTTAGCGTTCACAATCATATAGTTACGACAATAGAGGAATTCGTAAGGTGATAAAAAATAAAGATCAAAGGCCATCGGTGTTATTGCTATTGCCGTTACTTCTGATCACCATTATCTTGGAGATCACTACTCTTCCTCCTTTTTTGGAAGAAAACAGACCTTATTTTCCTGTTTTGGTTCTGATTTTCTTTTCTTCCGTTATTCATGTTCGCTTTTGCATGGAATTTGCTTGGATTTCAGGACTTATCATTGATTTGCTTGTAGGAGCTCCATTAGGGATAAATGCATTGACGTTTTGTGCTCAGGTATATCTGATATCTTGGCAATTTAAAGAATTTAATCACTACTCATTATGGCAGCAGGCCCTGAGTATTGGCGTTGTTTCATACGTGGTACGTATCGTCGCATACTGGATTGCTCACCTGATATTGCAAACCAATTATGAAATCAACTTTGTAATTCCGTCTGTTATATTGGCTTTGTTGTGGATCCCTGCTAGCCCTCTTCTCAAGGTATTTACCGGAAATTCTGGTACAGCTAATAATGCATCAGATAACAACTGACATAAGATCTGACATGCCTCAGCTTATCCTGGCATCAGGCTCACCGAGGAGGAAGGAACTCTTAGCAAGATTGGGCATACCATTTGTTATTTGTCCTCCGAGTTGTGGTGAAAAAATTATTGCAAAAGATTCTCCTGAACAAAACGTAATCCGTCTTGCTCGGCAAAAAACAGAAAACGTTTTTAAATCCAATAGAAATGCCGCTGTTTTAGGGTGTGACACCCTAGTATCATTTAAAAAAGAGATTTTAGGTAAACCCCGAGATCCTAGCGATTCCTTAAGTATACTAAGAAAGCTAAACGGGCATAAACACATCGTTTTATCAGGTATTTGTCTTATGTATGGACAACAAATTCTATGTGATGTTGTATCTACAGAAGTTCATTTCGGTAAATTTTCCGATGAGATATTACAATGTTATGCAGCTTGCGGTGAAGGAAACGATAAAGCAGGAGCCTATGCCATTCAAGGGATAGGGGCTTTTTTGGTAGATAAAATCAATGGGTCTCCAACCAATGTTATAGGGTTGCCCCTTCTTCAAACATCAAATATGTTGCAAAAGATCGGTTATAAATTATTTTCGCAGGTTTTTTATAAAAATGCAGGATATATCTACAAAAGCTCAAAACATACTATTAAAAAATTCAGATATTGATCATGCTGAGATACTAAAGTCTCTTGACCTTTTGAATGCCAGATCCATAGATTTCGGAGATCTGTTTTTTGAAAGAGTATCTTCGGAAAGCTTTGTTCTTGAGGAAGGAATAATTAAAGGCGGGTCCTTTGATATCTCGCAAGGGGTCGGAGTACGCGCAGTAAGCGGAGCAAAAACCGGATTTTCATATAGCGACGTTTTAGATGTTAACTCACTGCATGAGGCTTGCCTTGCTGCCAGATCTATTTCCAATAAAGAAGGAAATGGGATTAATTTGTCTCCTAGGATTATTAATAATATTCAACTATATTCTGACGACGACCCGCTATTATCCATAAGTCGCGAACAAAAAATTAAGATATTAGAAAAGATCAACGAACTTGCCCGTGCATCTGACCCACGAGTAACACAGGTAATGGCATCTTTAAGTTCTTCGTACCGAGTGATCATGGTTTGTCGTACCGACGGAAATATTTCCTTTGATATAAAACCGACAGTTTGTCTCGCAGCCAATGTAACGATGGAAAGTAATGGTCGCCGCGAAACAGGCTTTGGTGCCTCCGGAGGTGCTTTAATGCTTGATCAAATAGCTGGCGAAGATACTCTCCAAAAAATTGCGACACAAGCTGTTGGTGTGGCTGCATTAAATATTGAAGCATCACCAGCCCCTGCCGGATCTATGCCGGTTGTTTTGGGTTCCGGATGGCCTGGAGTATTGATACACGAAGCAGTAGGTCACGGTTTGGAAGGAGATTTTAACAGAACAGGAAGTTCAAACTTTACAAACCGTATAGGTCAAAAGGTTGCGTCCGAATCCTGTACCATTATAGATAACGGAACACTGCGTGATCGCCGTGGATCACAGTCAATTGATGATGAAGGAACCAATACACAGGAAACCGTATTGATTGAGAACGGTATTCTTAAGGGGTATATGCAGGATCGTCAAAATGCCATGCTTATGAATATGAAGGAAACAGGCAACGGAAGACGTGAAAGTTACAATTGCCTACCCTTGCCTCGTATGACGAATACCTACATGTTACCAGGAAAATTTCAAAAAAACGAAATCATAGAAAGTGTTAAAGAAGGTATATATGCTGTTAATTTCAAGGGCGGACAGGTGGATATTACATCCGGTAAATTTGTCTTCTCAACCTCAGAAGCCTATATGATCCGGAACGGAAAAATTGCCGAACCGATAAAAGGAGCTACGTTAATTGGAAACGGACCAGAAACAATGCAACATGTATCTATGGTTGGCAACGACTTAGAACTTGATTGCGGTATCGGTACATGCGGTAAAGCAGGCCAATCCGTGCCAGTCGGTATAGGAACTCCAACACTAAAAATCGATACAATTACTGTAGGTGGCACCGAAACAAAGTAATTCAACAACGCCTCGCAAACCGAAATGAAGCTAGGCGTTTTGTTGCGAGACTGTTTCTATAAATCCGAACTACAATTGCATTTGAATTAGCAAATACCACTATTGGTAATAAACGCCTAAAATTCTTTTGCTAACAATGAATCTGGGATTTGAATATTGGCTTTTTTAATTTCTTGTTTTATAAACTTAAACAATGATCTGGATGCAGGTTTCTCAGAGTATTCATCAGCTTTTCCAGCCTCATCCTTTGCCTTTTTAACCAAATTACGTAGCTTATTGCGATCTATATCGCGACATAAAGTGCAAAGATTATTAACAGCCTCCACACCATTTTCGATCAACTCGGTACGTAATTTTTCAAGACGCATTACATTTGGATCTTCCTTTGCTGACGCTCCTATGCCTGACAGCATGACCTTTAGATCAATTTCAGGGTAATCTCGTTGCAGTTTTGCTGCGTACTGAAGTTGGCGACGTCTTTCATCACTGCGCGGTCGCAATTTTCTTGCTACAACGATAGCAGCACGAACATCCTCGGGCAAAACAAGACTCTTAAAGCTTTGCTCGCCCAAATTGGCTATTTCCTCAATTTGCTTCCTTACAGCTTGAGCTTCGCGCTTATGCTGACTACGGCTTGTTTCTTCTGGCTCGGCATCGAAGCCTTCAAAATGGGGGATCCCAGAATCCATTACCTCTCCTAATTGTTAATTTTGAGTTCTTCGTCTAGATCTATTTTAATAATTAATTATTCATGTTGCCGTTACCCAATCTATGCTTACTCTCTGTGTTCACCTTTAAGAAATCATAGTTCAACCAGCTACTTGCAACCAGTTACCTAAGAGCTTCTTTGTTCAATCATCAAATTTAAAATAATTTGATAAATTAAATATATTAATCAATCTCTTAACATCATCAGATGCGTTTCTCAATATAAGTTTTTTCTCATTACCCAGCTGTTTGGACCAACATACTAAAAAAGCCAATCCGGCAGAGTCTATATTTACTCTGCTAAGAGAAACCTCTTTTTCTTTAAAAAGTCTATTTCTTTGCTCCCAAAGTTTCGGAACGCTATCTTTTGTCAACTCAGCAAAGGTCATAACGTTCATCTTCCTTTATTTTCCGTTGCTTTCCTGCAATACATTGATTGCTTCTTTTATGCCTTTTTCGCGAATGATCGGAGACAATTCAGCCTGCTTTGCATCTAATATACTGATATTTTCAGCAATCAAATCAAAAGCCTTCCATTCACCAGTCTTTTTGTTCAATCTCATCTTGACAATAAAGTTCACATCAGGATTTCCTTTGGAGGTAACAACATACTTTACCGGCACAATGGTAATATCAGAAGAAACATCTTGAACGGGACTTTCAACAATTTCCTGATTTGAGTATTTTCCCAAAGCACTTGAAATGGAACGAACTAAATAATCACCGAATGCACTGGAGAATGCCTCTCTTTCTTCCTTGGAAGTTTTTTCCAGCGATTTTCCTATTACTTTATACGCTGCATATTTAACATCCAAATGAGGCATAAGATCTCGATTTATTATCTCTATAACCACCTTATTGTCCGACAGCTGGTTCTTATTACTTTTGAGATCAGCAAAGGTTTGTCTGGCGATTTCGTTGGCCGTCTCGTACGGATTTTGATTTGCAACACTTGCAAAGGAAAGAAATGGAAAACAAGCACATGCAAGAATCACAACAAATACCAAAGATTTTAAAAAGTTCATAATTATTCTCCTATATTATTTTCGCTCTTGTGGTTTTCCACCGTCTTATCTTCTTTCTTTTCATCTCCAACGCTGTACAGAAATTTGCCAATGAGATCCTCCAGTATCAATGCAGATCCCGTATCAGAGAAATAATCTCCGTTCTTTAAATATTCAGTGCCCAAATCCTCATCAAAAAATCCAGGAGTTATTGAAATATATTGCTCGCCTATAATTCCTGCAGTTTGAATTGATGCTTTGGACTCATTAGACAGTGTGTTACAGCTTGCTTCTATTTCCATATCCACAACAGGAACCAAAGCTTGATTATCAAGCCTTATTCCAGATACTCGACCAACGACTACACCGCCTATTTTTACCGGAGCTCTAAGTTTCAACGAACCTATATTGTCAAATTTTGCATGTAGAACATAATTCTCGGCCGATCCATTAAATACCAGTCCGGCAATTTTTAACGACATGACCGCTGTCGCAATAATTCCCATCAATACAAATAACCCGACTAAAATTTCAGCCTTTAGATATTTCATATATTTTCCTAAAACATTAATGCCGTCAAAATAAAGTCCAATCCCAAAACACTTAGCGATGACTGCACAACAGTTGCCGTAGTTGCGGAACTAATCCCTGCTGATGTTGGTCTGCAATCGTAACCATTAAATAAAGCAATCCAAGTACAAACCACTGAAAACACCATGGATTTCACAATCATAGGGAAAACATCTTTTTGAAGATCCACACTACTCTGCATGCCTGACCAAAAAATCCCTTCATCAAGCCCCAACCAATCAACGCCCACTAATTTACCGCCATAAATACCGACAACAGCAAACAACAAAGAAAGAATGGGTAGAGAAATTAACCCTCCCCAAAATCTTGGAGAAATTATGCGATGCAAAGGGTCTACCGCCATCATCTCCAAAGCAGAAATCTGTTCTGAGGCTTTTAATTGTCCTATTTCAGCGGTAAGCGCAGATCCTGCGCGACCAGCATATAACAATGCCGCAACTACCGGTCCCAATTCTCTGATTATGGATAGAGCTACCATTGTTCCTAAAGAGCCTGTTGCCATGAAATCCTTTAGGATATTAAATCCTTGCAACCCAAGCACCATACCAATAAACAATCCGGACACCAAAATGATAATCACAGATTGAACACCGATAAAATAAACCTCGTTGATAACCAGCACAGAGTTTCTACGGAAGTCTGGTTTCACAAGCAAAACGCTTAAAAACATCAGAAAAGATCTACCAAGTGAGGAGATTTTCTGCAAAAAATATCTACCCAATGCTCCGAGGAAATTTGTTATCACAGAGCCTCCTATTTTCTCTATCTAACATTGATGAAACTCTATATGGTCTCCATCGTTTTTTACCTGCACATTTAAGCAAACGTGTAACTTTCTATACTATTGTCCGTTGGGTGAAAACGGTGTCGCTCTAATAAACTTAATAACCCGAGGATCACTACTATTTATTATTTCCTCCGGCGTTCCTTGTCCCATAACGTTACCGTCAGAAAATATCACCACATAGTGCGCAATCCTCATAATTTCTGGAACATCATGAGTCACAACTATGGATGAGAGACCTAATGACACATTAATGTCATATATCAACTTGACAAGGCCTTCCTTTGTGATCGGATCTTGCCCGACAAAAGGCTCATCATACATAATAAGCTCCGGATCTAACGCTATGGATCGAGCTAATGCGGCCCGACGTGCCATTCCACCCGACAGCTCCGACGGATACAAAGATGCAGCTCCCTGCATACCCACTGCCGATAATTTCATCATAACGATTTCATATATGATTTCTTTCGGAAGTTTAGTGTGCTCCTCAAGAGGGAACGCAGTATTTTCAAAGACGGTCATATCTTGGAAGAGTGCTCCGCTTTGAAAAAGCATACTCATTTTCTGACGCGCCTTATAAAGCTCACGGCGACTTAAACTGTGCATATTCTGCCCATCAAAAAGAACTCTTCCTGCATCCGGTACAAGTTGCGCACCGATAAGTCTTAAGATCGTGGTTTTCCCTGTTCCAGACGGACCTAATACAGCCGTTATCTTCCCTCTGGGAAAATTAACACTCATATTTTTATATATTTGTTTTCCGGAATATGAAAATGATAAATTTTCCACCGTTACAATAGAATTCTCGTTCATATCTTTCCCATAGAGAAGCTATGCCATCATTATCAAAAAATTAACTGCAAGAGCGGCTATAATTACAGACAATCTATCCTTTATGTATGTACTACCAAATGTTAATGTTGCGGAGGGCTTCATTCTCCTTCATTTACAAATTCTCATTCCCATCGAACACGCCTAATTAAAATAGGGAAATGAATTTGTCCTCCACGCTAAAACACGGGGGTGCGACGTTGATCTGATAAAATAACAATGGTTCATATTTTAACCGATTGTTATTTTTTCAGTAACAAGCAAATATATGTCAGTTAAGACTGTTATCGGAGATAAAAATGATTGATACCTGTTATGGTCTCGTTCATGAAGATGTGTTTATGCGACTAAAAAATGTCCAACTGCTTATGCTAGACGTTGACGGAACAATGACCGACGGGGGGATTTATCTCAATAACGAGTCCGGTGAATACAAACGTTTTTTTACCAAAGACGGGTTGGGGCTCATGCAATTACAGTCCCTAAGTGATTGTACCTGTGCAGTCATAACCGGAAGAAAATCTCATATTGTAGAAAGGCGCTGTAAAGAAACCCATATCAAACACATTATTCAAGGGCAGTGGGATAAAGCCTCCGCAGTTCTGTCTTTATTGAAGCAATTAGACCTAAGCAAAGAGCAATCTGCAGCCATAGGTGACGATCACAATGATCTTCCGATGTTTCAGGAGGCAGGATTCTGCGCTTGTCCGCAGGATGCCACTCCATATATTACAAAGGTCTGCGATATAACCCTACATCGTAACGGCGGACGCGGTGCGGTACGAGAAATTTGTGATCTAATCCTTATGGCTAAAAATATCATGAAGACCGACGGGGGATTAGCCTAATGGCATTGACTTTAAAATCCGCCGTAATTGCTTTAGCTCTTTTCGGCGGAGCCTTAGGTGTTTATCGATACACACAAAATATGTACATCCATAATACAGATAAAGAGGTTATTTCAAGAAAATACGAGGCATCCAATTTTATTGGTATTAGTTATGATCCTATGGGCAGAAAACAAAGATCTTTACATGCCAGCAAGGTCACATATAACGAAGAAACAGAAATCGTTGATTTTGTTGAGCCTACAATAAATACATTTAAATACAACCAAAACGGTAAAACCGAAATATGGAATATACGCGGAGACACTGGCCAACTTCATAATAACGATTTTGCCGAAATGAAAGGTAACGTAATACTTGCACCAGTATTCAAAGGAGCTGCCATTAAAAAAGCTTCCTGCGAGCATACTCGTTATGACTTTAAAACCAATACTGTTACTTCTCCAGGGGAAACACAAATTATTGGAGAAGGGTGGCTAAATTCAGGTACAGGATTTAAATTTGATCTAAATACCGACAAAATAACCTTCAAGAGTAATGTAAATGCTACATATTTGCCGTCTGTTTCAAATAAGCGTTAGCTTATTTTTATTTAACGCATTGTCTTCTGGCAATGCCTACGCATTAAAATCCGACACATCACAACCTCTGCACGTATCATCAAAGGAACAACTTGCAGATCTGCAGGCCAATAAATTATTTTTTATAGGCGATGTGAAGGCTGATCAAGGAACTATTGAAGTTGTCTGTGATCGTGCTGAATTAAGCCGTAATGACAAAAATGAACTAAAGGAAGTAATAGGTTGGGGGAAGCCCATTACATTTAAACAAACTTTGGATAACGGAAAGATACTCAAATCTCAATCATCTACCCTCAAGTATTACCCTCTCACAGGAGACATCATACTAATCGGCAATGCCACGGTATGGCAGGGAGAATCACACGTTTCCGGTGAACGCATAGAGTACAACACCGTAACTCAGAAAATGAAGGCGAACAATGCCAACAGTCAGGGAGGTCGTGTACTAAGTACATTCATTCCTCAGGAATTGTCGTCGGATAAAAAAAATAAATAATTAGGACCATCCGATGAGCGAATTAAAAGCGTTGCACCTCAAAAAAACCTATAAAAAACGTACCGTTGTTAAAGATGTAAGTTTAGAAGTGTCAAGCGGGTCCATTATAGGATTGCTTGGCCCCAACGGTGCCGGTAAAACCACATCTTTCTATATGCTGGTAGGAATAATTTCATCCGAACATGGCCAAGTAATCTTAGATGGACAGGATATTACATCCTTACCTATGCATCAGCGTGCCCGTATGGGTATAGGATATTTGCCACAAGAAAACTCAATTTTCAGAAAGCTTACCGTTTATCAAAATTTGATGGGAGTTGCTCAATTACAAAAGAATTTAACAACATCTCAAAGAGAAACTCTTGTTAACGATCTGCTTGATGAGTTCAATATCTCCTCATTACGGGATAATTTAGGAATGTCTTTATCCGGCGGAGAAAGGCGCAGAGTTGAGATAGCTCGAGCATTGGCTGCAAAACCAAAATTCATCCTGCTGGATGAACCATTTGCCGGTGTTGATCCTATTTCTGTTTCAGAAATAAAAAAAATCATTACTCATTTAAAAAAACGCGGTATAGGAATTCTAATTACCGATCATAACGTCCGAGAAACGCTCGGAGTATGCGAACACGCATACATTGTTAGCTCAGGGGAACTTATAGCTCACGGAACACCTAATGAGATTCAGACCAACGAAAAAGTTAAAGCAGTTTACTTAGGTAAGGACTTTACTCTTTAAATACGGGTACGACATGGCAGGATTATTTAATAGCCTTCAATTAAGACAGTCGCAAAAACAGACTTTGTCTTTAACTCCTCAGCTACAGCAGGCTATCAAACTCTTACAGCTTTCAACGCTGGAATTGCGCCAAGAAATAAGAAATGCCGCAGAGCAAAATCCTATGCTGGAAATTGAGGATGAGGGTGCTGAGGGGCATTTTGAATCAATTGAATCCATGGCCGAACAGGAGCGAAGATCCGACGGCAACGATGCCTTTGATCCATTCGATAACGACTCCTCCATCAAATCAGCTGACACATCCTTTCATGACGGAGACAATCAAGGAATCATTTCCGCAGACGGGGAATTCAATATTCAATCATCTGATCATCCAAAAGAACAGCCTCCATCAGCAGATTTAAAAAAATCCTCAAATTTCTCTGGTGAAGACAATATTTATGAAGGAGAAACTTCATACTCATTACATGACCACCTTCTATGGCAGTTGGACTTATCTCCTTTGACTGGTACCGATAGATTTATCGCCGAAAATATCATCGATGCTATTGATGAATCTGGATATCTGACCGATACCATAGAAGCAATAACGGCCAGTGTCGCCGAAGATTACCCAAATGTAACCTTTGAAGAAACCTTAAGCGTTCTAAAGCTCATACAGCATTATGATCCGTTGGGAGTAGGCGCTAGAACAGTTCAAGAATGTTTAAGAATCCAGCTTGAAGCTAAAGAAGTATCCAAGGCTAGGGATTTGGCCTTTTCTATAGTGGAAAACTATCTAAAAGAATTATCTGTGCGTGATTTTCGCACTCTTTGTCAACGACTAGGCGTAAAAGAAGAGTCCCTAAAATGCGCTGTTGACTTAATCATGTCTTTAAAGCCTCGTCCTGGTCAAGGAGCCGTCAGAGAAAAAGCCGATTTTATAATTCCAGATGTTATTGTAATAAAAGACCAAAACGGACACTATGTTGCAACTTTAAATTCTGATGCCTTGCCAACTTTGCGTATCAATGAACAATATCGTTATTTAGCTAATCAAGCATCTACAGAAACAGACCGCAAATTCTTCAAAAACAATCTGCAGGAAGCTAATTGGTTTTTACAAAGTCTTTACAAGCGTAACGAAACCTTACTAAAGGTTGCATCCGTAATTGTAGAAAAGCAACAGGATTTTATGGAATATGGTGCAGGAGCAATGCATCCAATGGTATTGAATGACATAGCTTCCGAAATTGACATGCATGAATCAACCGTGTCTCGCATCACCACTGAAAAGTATATCGTTACTCCCAAAGGAACCTTTGAGCTCAAATATTTCTTTTCATCAAAAGTTGGAACTGATGACGGCGGCAGTGCATCCTCAACAGCAATACGCGCTCGTATAAAAGATTTGATATCCAAAGAGGATCCCCAAAAACCACTGTCAGACAACAAACTTTCTTCTTTGTTGTCAGCGGAAGGATTAATCGTAGCGCGCAGGACCGTTGCAAAATACAGAGAAAGTATTGGAATTGCTCCGTCTTCACAAAGAAAACGATTAGTCTGATCTAGGTCACAATACAGAGCAAGCAAAAAATTAATGATCTAGGTCACAATACAGAGCAAGCAAAAAATTAAAATGCAAAAATTTGATCAACTTATTATCTTCAATAGAAACATTCACTTATTATTAAACCGTGGATGCATTAATTGTTAATGCATATGCTATTCAGTAATGACTGAATTAAGGACGTTATATGCAAGTCAAAATTCAAGGTGTTGGTCTGAAGCTTACAGATGCTCTCAAAGACTATGTGGACGATAAGTTCAAAAAACTTGAACGCAAGGCTGAATTGGTCAATTCAATCAATGTAACACTCACTGTTGATAACCTTACCCATATTGCAAAAGCTGATTTGGCTGTTACCGGAGACAATCTGCATACTGAAGCGGAGGCAGACAGCATGTACGCCGCTATCGACGGTTTAATTGATAAGGTAGATCGTCAGTTAGTCAAATACAAAGAAAAAATGAAGTCGTAATTGCTTACATTTATATTTTTGTATTTATACTGCCCCGTCGCTATGCGGGGCTTTGTTGTTTAACGAGATGTTTACAACAGTGCTCCCTAAAACTTTGATATTGTCACCTTTATTTTGCTACAGCAAAAAAAGGTTATTTGAAGAAATTACAGAAAATGCGGCCGTGATGTTAAAAATATCTGCAGATGTGTTGCAGAAAGCCTTGATTTCAAGGGAGCAATACGGGACTACAGTTTTTTTTAATGGTATCGCAATACCGCATGCTTTAATACCGGGTATAGCACAGCCACTGGCTGTTCTAAGTATCTTGGATACTTCAGTCCTATTTAATTCAATTGATTCAGATCCTTTACCCGTAGATATAACCTATTCACTGTTTATATCTCCAGATGAAGACTATGACAAAATCACAATATTCCTTCAACACTTAACAGAAGTTCTTTCAAATCAAGATCTATTAAATTCTTTACGTTTAGCCAGAAACGAACGTGGAAAAATATACACAATACTTAAGCAAATAGATGCAGTATTGGAAAACAATAAAACCAAGTAATTTCGGCAGCAGAATATGAATAAAGGTCTAGTTCAACTTTTCGTCATCTCAGGAAGATCAGGATCTGGAAAATCACAAGCATTAAAAGTACTCGAGGATCTCGGTTTTTATTGCATTGACAATCTTCCGGCAGTTTTTCTAGGAAATCTTATAAAACTTGCTAAAGAGCATTACCCGAAGTTGGCAGTTTCAATTGATATCCGTACAATTTTATACGGCGGAGATCGAGATCTTGCAATAATAAGTGAAACATACGCTCAGGCTCGCCATGATCCTTTAATCAAATCAACGATCATCTACCTTGATGCCGATGATCAGGTTCTCGTTAAACGCTATGCAAACACCAGACGACTTCATCCTCTGTCTATTACCTCTCTTTCTCTTGATGAAGCAATAAAACAAGAATCTGAGATGTTGATGAGAATTTCATCGGTTGCTGACCTACGGATCGACACTTCTTCATTATCCATTCATGAATTATCAGCCCAAATTACAACCTTGGTCCAAGGTCGTCCGGAGCGAGAACTGGTTATGATCTTTGAGTCATTTGGGTTTAAAGACGGTATTGCTAAAGACGCTGATTTTGTATTCGACTCAAGATTTTTACCTAATCCATTTTGGGTAAAGGAATTACGTCCTTATACTGGACTTGACAAACCAATAATTGATTTTTTTAACAAACATCGAGAAATTTATGATTATATAAACGAAATTGACGATATGCTCTCTCATTGGTTGCCTACAATTGAAACAAGTAATCGTAGTTATTTAACGGTGGCCATAGGATGTACAGGAGGGTTTCACCGCAGTGTATTCATAGCACAAACTTTAGCCGATCGCTTTTCTTTAAAAGGTATGACTGTACACGTTCGCCATCGCTCTCTAGAAAAAAATAAATCTGAGTTCCATTAACCGTGTAATGCATGCTTTTAATAGCTTGAATACAAGACTGGTAAATCTCATATCATCATTAATTTGATACATATAGCAAAATTGATATCGATAACAAAAAACGTTCTGACATTCAAGTACACGCATTTTTGCTTAAGTTACAATAAGAAATAGGTTTCAAGGTGATCTTTTTTAAATCACATAACGATATCCTAATATGTTAAATGGCATATCGCTTGAGAACTCCCAGCTTATAAAATCCGTTATACCTGCAGAGGAAAAAAGAATGAAAGCTATAGTTTTACATCAAAAGATGGACCTGCGTTACGAGGACGTACCTGATGCAACCATAAAAGATCCTAAAGAGGTTATTGTTAAAATGCTGACCGGCGGTATCTGCGGTTCTGATCAGCATTATTACACTCAAGGTGGTAACGGTACTGCTATCGTAGTCAGAGAGCCTTTGGTGATCGGACACGAGGGTTGCGGTATTGTTGAGGAAGTAGGCAAGGATGTAACAAAGGTTAAGAAGGGTGATATGGTCGTTATGCGTCCCGCCCGCCCTTGTTTTAAATGCTACTACTGCCAGAGAAGAGAATACACCTACTGCGAACATGTTCAACATTTAGGCTCTGCTGCTCTGTTCCCCCATACCACTGGTTTGTTTGCTGACTATGTTACCGTTCACGAAGAGCAGTGCGGCGTTGTTCATACCTTAAAACCTGAAGTTGGTGCTTTTGCAGAGCCTTTGGGCATTGCTTATAGCGGCATTAATGCTGTCGGCAATTTACTTGGCAAAGATGTAGTAGTTATGGGCGCAGGTCCTATAGGTTGCCTGTGTGTTGCTGCAGCAAAGACCTTGGGGGCTAATAGCGTCACCGTCGTAGATATTCGTGGCGAGACTCTGAAGATTGCTAAGCAAATGGGTGCTGATGTAGTTTGCAATTCCAAGGAAGATCCTGAGCAGATTGAAAAATGGTGCGAACACAAGGGATCCTTTGATATAGGTATTGAGGCAACTGGCAACGGCTTTGCCTGTGCACAGTTGATGAAACTTGTTCGTCCTCAGTCTATTGTTTCTCAAGTTGGTATGTACGGTGCTGGCCATGAACCAAAGGATTTTGGTCCTTTTGCTGTTAAAGGAATTAAGTGGCATTCAGTATTCCGTTTCTATGATGAGTTCGGTGCTGTTGTTTCCGCTCTTGATCGCGGTCTGATCAATCCTTTACCTTTGCTTTCCAAGTCTTTTGATGCTTCGCAATGCGTTGAAGGTATGAATGCAGCACTATCTCCTGATACTATGAAGGTTGAATACAACTTCAACGGATATAAGCCTGAATAATCATTCCACCTTGGAAAGGTTTAATTAATGCAAAAAAATAAAGAGAGGGGCTTGGCCCCTCTTTAAGGTTATACGTTGATTTTTTTTATAGAATTATTTGTTGACAAGTAATCGTAATATTTTCTCTTTACTGCATTTCATATAAATAAATGCTTTCTAAAAAGGTAGTTCACTTAGTTTCCATAAAGCAAATTTAACTTGCCCATTCACAGCCTCCTTTATTATTTCAAACCCAGGAAAACTTAATGCCTTTCCTGCATTCATTTCGACATAAACTATAGAACTGTGAGAAATCAATTTACGTTCAAGAATGATTGGCAAGCATTGCTCCAAAAGTGAGGTTGCGTAGGGTGGATCTAAAAAAACTAAATCATATGTTTCCTTAGTATTCTTTAGAAAGTGCACGGCGTCATCATTTACAACCGTTATTTGTCCCAGATCCTGCATTGCTACTTTTAACAGCTCACTATTTTCTTTATTAAGCTCCACCGTCGTAACCTTTGTAGCACCGCGTGACAAAGCCTCTGCCCCAAGCACTCCGCTACCGGCAAATAAATCCAATACTTTTGCCCCGTTACATTTTTCGCCTAGCCATGCAAAAACAGTTTCCCTAACTCTATCAGGTGTTGGCCTAAGCCCCCTTTTGTCTGACACGGGGAAGTTCCGTCCCCTCAGCTTACCGGCAATAATCCTTACTTGATGACAAAATTTATCTGGCATTTTTACTCTCAATTTTTTTGTCAATACAAATCTATAACTTGGAAAAAAAATTCAATACATTTGTCCAGAAGATATCATTTTCAGCTAGTACAATATTATGTGTTATAACAAGTTTTTTTATCTTTCAGCTTACGGATGGTCTCATGGGTAAAGGTTTTTTCGGTTTTTTCAAAAATAAAAAAACTGATTTTGTAAATACCGTTGATAAGCATAACGCAAAAGAAAGCGGTCTCATCAATCAAAATGAAGGTCAAGAAAATAAAATTATTTCCGAAATTGATGTGTTAAGTACTACAGCCTCTGAAAACAAATCATCATCGATAGAAGAACCGACTTCGTCAGAAGATCTTTTGACGCCACCGAAACATCTAAACCTTAAACCTGAGACACAACCTAAAAAGAGTACTAATGAATCCCAAGTTAACACAAAGCTTTCCTTCTTTGAACGGCTGAAACGCACCAGAGAAAATATTTCATACGGTCTTGAAGCCATGATCAAAGGCAAAAAGATCAGCGATGAATTATACGAAGATTTAGAAACAGCTCTTCTTACGGCCGATTTAGGTGTTGAAACTACAGATAAAATTATTAATAAACTGCGTGAATCATCAAAACTACGAGATTTGCATGATGCTGGAGCTTTAAAATCAAATTTAAAGAATATATTAAGAGATATTCTTGTACCTTGTGCCGAACCTATAAAACCGAATAACAAACAGAACGGTTCTCCGTTCGTGATATTAACAATCGGAGTTAATGGGGCAGGCAAAACCACAACCATAGGTAAGCTGGCATTAAAATTTAAATCGCAAGGACTAAAAGTTATGCTAGCTGCAGGAGATACATTTAGAGCGGCTGCAGTCGAACAATTGGTGAAATGGGGAGAACGTACAGACGTACCCGTTATTTCTCAGCCTACAGGCTCTGACAGTGCATCTGTGATATTTGATGCCATGACTGCAGCAAAATCACGTAATGTTGATATTTTAATTTGTGATACCGCAGGAAGATTGCAGAATAAAGATAACTTAATGGATGAACTAAAAAAAATAGTCCGAGTTATGAAAAAAAATGAAGAAACAGCTCCTGATGAAGTTATGCTTGTTTTGGACGCCTCCACTGGGCAAAATGCCATCTCACAAACGAAACTGTTTAACGACGCTGTAAAAATAACTGGAATAACAATTACAAAATTGGACGGAACCGCCAAAGGCGGTGTTGTCTTTGCTCTAGCAGACCAATTTAAAATTCCATTACGCTTTATAGGTATAGGAGAAAAGACAGAAGATTTACGTACCTTTGACGTTGATGCTTTTGTTGATGCTCTATTTAACAATTGATTTTTTTCTCACACCGAAGTAAATGGAATGAATACTACCAAGGCTAAAGAAAGTTCGTCGTCACATCTTATGCTGGCGCCTGTAGGAAATTTAAATTCTTATATTTCCCAGATAAACGCTGTGCCTATGTTGGAGGAAGAAGATGAACGAAATCTTGCCCGCCGCTTAAAAGATTACGGAGATATTGAAGCCGCCAGAAAACTTGTACTTTCACATTTAAGACTCGTAGTAAGTATTGCAAAGGGATATGCCGGCTATGGTCTTCCAATTGCGGATCTCATCCAAGAAGGGAATATAGGACTTATGAAAGCCGTAAAACACTTTGATCCTGATGTTGGAGGACGATTGGCTGCTTTTGCGGTGCACTGGATCAAGGCCGAGATACATGATTATGTAATAAAAAATTGGCGTATGGTTAAGGTGGCTACGACCAAAGCTCAACGAAAGCTTTTTTTCAAACTAAGATCTAATAAAAAGCACCTAGGGTGGTTTTCCTCTACAGAAAGGGCAAAAGTTGCGAATGATCTGGAGGTAAGTACAAAAGATGTAGCAGAAATGGAAACAAGACTTTCTGGACAAGATGTAACCTTTGATATTACTAATGATGACACCTCTGATCAGGATACTTTCGCTCCCGCGGCATATCTTGAGGATAAAAATTCAAATTTTGCCCACACTTTTGAAAATAATGATTACCATTCTTTCGAAGTATCAAAACTATCAGGAGCTTTAAACGAGTTGGATGAAAGAACAAAGATGGTCATCAAAAGACGATGGCTGGACGAAAACAAAGCTACATTACAAGAATTAGCTGATGATTTACACGTGTCCGTAGAGCGAGTACGCCAGATTGAAGTCGCTGGTATGAAAAAATTACGAGCGAATCTTATAAAAGCCGGAGTAAACGAAGATATCCAGACATTAGAGAATAAGTCAGCAACCAATAAAAGCTCTTAGTTTTTGTCTTATTGGATTTTATATAATGCAGACAGTGATCAGTAATTTTTCCGTCACTATGTGATAAATCCATAAAGCTTTAAACACCAAATCTTAACTTTGAAAACTCGTCCAAGCTTTCTCTAAAAATTTTTTGTTGATTTTTAAAAACTGTGGATCAGTGTTCGATCTTACTGCGGGGTGATCGAAATTAGACGAATTTATCACCTGCTGCATGCCAGTTCGGGACTTTCACCCTATAGTCATTTTGCATGCCGCGCACACTAATAAAGCCTCACGTTATAAACGTGAGGCTTTATTTTGACTCTGATACATGGATTCAAACGCTGTTCTAAATCCGCTTATTAAAGAATTTCTCCTGCTGCTACAGGCATCCTAACCTGCATAGGATGAAAATCCTGTTTTACGGGGAAACATAGTTCAGTTATATAACCTTAGTCTTAATAACATACTCTCAACAGGCTTATATTCATGCCACGTTATATTCGGAATTTGTCTGCTTGCTATACGCTCAACTTCTTCACGAATGTTTATGGCAACACTTGTATCAAGGTTATGAAAGACATCACTTTCTGGTCTAACCAACTTCACTGTTCCTCAAAACGACATTCATCACCCACCCACATTGTTATATTACTTCTGTTGAAACAAGGTTAAATCAGCGTCTGTTTCTTGCTATTTCAACAACCTTTAGTCTAGCCATCGCATCGGCCAATTTAGCTAACGCCGTATTGTAATCAACGTCGCCTGAAGAATGCTTGTTAATTGCTTCCTTAGCGGCATTCATTGCTTCTTGAGCCTTAGCCTCATCAATATCGTTTGCTCTCAATGCAGTATCAGCCAAAATAGTGGTGCTTTCAGGTTGAACCTCCAGAACTCCGCCTGCAAGATAAATCTGATCTTCCACTTCTTGATCATCAATAATTGAGACCATACCGGTTTTGATTGTAGTCAGCAAAGGAGTATGCCCGTACCTGATCCCTAGTTCTCCTTCTGAGCCAGTTACACGAACACTTTTAACCTTTCCTGAATAAAGGCTTCCGTCAGCACTGACGACTTCTAGCTGAAAAGCAAATGTCTCCATATGCAGACTCCTTGCCGTTACAAATTCTTAGCTTTCTCAACAGCTTCTTCAATGGTACCAACCATATAAAATGCTTGTTCTGGAAGATTATCGTAATCGCCGTTAATAATTCCCTTAAAGCCTCTGATAGTGTCTTTGAGAGATACATATTTGCCAGGAGATCCGGTAAATACTTCTGCAACAGAGAATGGTTGAGACAGGAAACGCTGGATCTTACGAGCACGGGCAACGGTAAGCTTATCTTCTTCAGATAACTCATCCATACCAAGAATTGCAATAATATCCTTCAACTCCTGATAGCGTTGCAAGACAGTCTGAACACCACGAGCCACCTCATAATGTTCCTTTCCAACTACAAAAGGATCAAGTTGGCGTGAGGTAGATGCCAAAGGATCAACCGCTGGATAAATACCAAGTGCCGAAATCTGTCGAGAAAGCACGATAGTTGCATCCAAATGGGCAAAAGTAGTTGCCGGGGAAGGATCGGTCAAATCGTCGGCAGGGACATATACAGCCTGTACCGATGTAATTGACCCTTTCTTAGTTGATGTAATACGCTCCTGAAGTGCACCCATTTCCTCTGCCAAAGTAGGCTGATATCCCACAGCAGATGGCATACGACCAAGCAAAGCAGAGACCTCAGTTCCAGCCAACGTATAACGATAAATGTTGTCAATAAACAACAGAACATCCATACCCTCATCACGGAACTTCTCAGCTACAGTTAGACCGGTTAGGGCAACACGGAGACGGTTTCCGGGAGGTTCATTCATCTGTCCGTATACCATCGAAACCTTATCAAGAACATTGGAAGCCTCCATCTCGTGATAAAAATCATTTCCTTCACGTGTTCTTTCACCTACACCGGTAAATACAGACAAACCGGAGTGAGCGGTTGCGATGTTATTAATAAGCTCCATCATAGTTACGGTTTTGCCAACACCGGCGCCACCAAACAAACCTACCTTACCGCCCTTAGCAAACGGGCAAATAAGATCCATCACCTTGATACCAGTCTCGAGGATTTCTGTTGTTGACGACTGCTCCGCATAAGAAGGAGCTGCACGATGGATAGACCAATCCTCTTTTTCATTAATCGGTCCTCTCTCATCCACAGGCTGTCCTAAGACATTCATAATTCGTCCTAGAGTTTCACGTCCTACTGGTACCTTAATACTGTCACCAGTGTTAACAGCGACCAGTCCGCGACTTAAACCATCAGACGATCCCATAGCGATGCAACGAACGACACCACCACCAATTTGCTGCTGAACTTCCAAAACAATTTCTGCTCTGTCACCATCTGCAGCAATTTTTAGTGCATCATAGAGCTCTGGAATATCCTCTTCCTTAAACTCCACATCCACCACTGCGCCGATGATTTGGACTACGGTACCTTTTTTACCGGCGCGAATTGCAGTTTCTGCCATTTTTATTTCCTCAATTAACTCTAGACCGCAGCGGCACCGGACACGATGTCGTTCAACTCCATCGTAATGCTTGACTGGCGAGCCTTGTTATATTCAAGCTGCAGATCACTTACGAGAGTTTCTGCGTTGTCAGTTGCGGCTTTCATAGCAACCATTCTGGCCGACTGCTCAGAAGCTAAATTCTCCAGCACAGCCTGATAGACCATCTGTTGGATATAACGATCTAACACCACATCCAAAATAGCCTCCGGATCTGGTTCATACAGATAATCCCAATGGTGTGACGACATTTTTTCTTCGTCTGTCTTCATCAAAGGAAGAAGCTGTTGCACGGACGGTAGCTGAACCATGGTGTTTTTAAAGCGATTAAAACAAAGATAAACTTCATCTGTCTCTCCCTTTAAAAAACCATCGGTCATAACCTTAATTGAGCCTACAAGTTTCTCTGGAGACGGATTATCCCCAAATCCACTGTGTGCTGCTACCACGTCCACTCCACTCTTTATAAAGAAGCTTGATGCCTTAGACCCTAACAAAACGACCTTAACACCAATATTTTTACGTTTGAATTCATCAATCTTATGAATTATTTGACGAAATAGATTGATATTAAGACCGCCGCAAAGACCACGATCCGTGGATACAATTACGAATCCTACATTTTTTACAGGTCTTTCAACCATATATGGATGCTTGAACTCACTATGACTGGCTGCTATATGTCCAATTATGCGCAATAACCCTGCCGAATAAGGCCGGCTTTGGCTCATTTTGTCCTGAGCCCTGCGCATTTTGGATGCAGCAACCATCTGCATTGCACTCGTGATTTTTTGCGTATTCTGTACGCTTGCAATCTTAGTGCGTATTTCCTTTGCTCCGGCCATTTAAGCTCCTAGTAAGTCTGAGTTGACTTAAACTCGGTAACAATATCACCGAGCTTTTTAACTATTTCATCAGTGTAGTCAGGTTGGGAATCAAGTTCCTCCAATACCTCACCATACTTGCTGTGACCAAAACTCAATAACCCTGCTTCAAAAGACGCAATCTTCTTGATTTCAACATCCTCAAGATAACCACGCTCAGCAGCAAAAATTACTAAAGCCTGTTCAGCTACAGACAATGGAGCATATTGAGTTTGCTTCATCAACTCAGTAACTTTTTGTCCGTGATTCAGTTGCTTTCTAGTACTGTCATCCAAATCTGACGAAAACTGAGCAAACGCTGCCAACTCACGATATTGAGCCAAAGCAGTACGAATACCGCCTGACAACTTTTTAATAATCTTTGTCTGTGCGGAACCGCCAACTCTTGACACCGAAATACCAGGATCAACAGCAGGTCTAATACCTGAATTGAACAGACTGGTAGTCAGGAAGATCTGCCCGTCAGTAATAGAAATTACATTTGTCGGAATAAATGCAGAAACGTCACCTGCTTGGGTCTCAATGATCGGTAAAGCAGTTAAAGAACCTGTTTTACCTTGCACTTTACCTTCAGATTTCTTCTCTAGGTATTCAGCATTCACTCGTGATGCTCGCTCAAGCAATCTCGAATGGAGATAGAAAACATCACCAGGGAAAGCTTCACGCCCAGGGGGACGACGAAGCAACAACGAAATCTGACGGTATGCCACAGCATGCTTGGACAAATCATCATATACAATCAAAGCGTCCTCGCCTTGATCCATAAAATATTCGCCCATGGCGCATCCCGCATAAGGAGCAATATACTGTAAAGCCGCTGTGTCGGATGCAGAAGCTACAACGACAATGGTATTATCCAATGCGCCCATATCAGAGAGCTTTCTTACAACTCCAGCAATTGTGGATGCCTTCTGTCCGATCGCTACATAAATACAACGAACACCGTATTTCTTTTGATTGATAATGGTATCGATAGCCAAAGCAGTCTTGCCTGTTTGTCGATCTCCAATTATCAATTCTCGCTGACCTCGTCCGATGGGGATCATTGAGTCAACAGCTTTATAGCCAGTTTGAATAGGCTGATCTACGCTTTGACGAGCAATAACTCCAGGAGCAATTTTTTCGACAGGATAATACCCATCGTTGGTTATAGGTCCCTTACCATCAATAGGCTCGCCCAAAGCATTGACGACTCGACCTAACATTCCGTTGCCGACAGGAACGTTTAAAATACGACCGGTGCTATGAACCTTCATACCTTCGGACAGGGAAGTATACGGTCCGAGGACAATTGCACCGACAGAGTCTCGCTCAAGATTCAAAGCAAGACCATAAAGATCATTGCCAAAATCCAGCATTTCACCCTGCATCACGTTCGCAAGACCATGAATTCTGGCAATACCATCGTTCAAAGAAACGATAGTTCCCTCATCCTTGGCTTCGGTAACAACCTTGAATTGCTTAATTCTCTCTTTTATGAGACCAGCAATTTCAGTTGAATTGAGTTGCATTATTCATCCCCTTGTTATCTTAGGGTTGAAGACAGTTTTTCCAAACATGTCTTAACACTTGCGTCGATGACCTTATCACCAATCTTAAGAACAACTCCGCCTATTAAAGACGTATCAATATGTTGTTTTAAATGAATGGTACAGTCATACTTTTCAGAAAGCTTTTTCTTAAGAGCATCAAGATCTGACTCAGCCAGATGGCGAGCTGAAGAAAGATGCACGACCATAACCTTATCGTGCTTATCCTTCAGACGGCAAAACTCAACGTAAATTTCAGGTAAGACCTCAAATCTTCCGTTGGTAGCCAACAGCTTAATAAAATTCTCCCCAGAGGTGTCTATAACTCCTTTAAGAAGTTTAATAAAGCTGTCGTAAGCATCATCAGGGCTGGACGAATTCTTTAAAAACCCAAGATAGAAAGGATCTCTGACAGCTTCAGACATCGCAAACAACATGTTTTGCCATCTGTCGAAGTTTTTTTCTTCTGATGCAATGCCAAATACGGCTTCAGCGTATGGTCTTGCAACAGTTAAATTTTCAGCCATTACAGATCTTCCTTTCTTTACTTAGAGTGAGTTTTCAATCTGCTCTAATGCAGTCTTGTCGGTCGCGGCATTAGTCCTTTCTCCAAGGATCTTTGCTGCTCCGGCAACAGCAAGAGCTGATATATGTGCTCTTAACTCTTCTTGAGCTTTATTACGCTCTGCCTCAATCTCAGTCTTAGCATGCTGCAAAATCTTTGCTTTTTCTTCATCGGCTTCTGCAACTGCTTTATCTAAAATTTCGGCTCTTTGCTTCTGTGCTTCATCGACAATCTTCTGAGCTTGAATTCGAGCTTCCTGCAATGCTTCTTTCGCACTTGCATTGGCTACTTCCAAACTCTTTTTTGCCTTTTCGGCATTTGACAGACCGTCAGCAATTTCCTTTTGCCTTTTTTCAATAGCATTGATCAGAGGCGGCCACACATATTTCATGCAAAGGACTGCAAAGATCAGGAAAGCTACTGCCTGTCCCAAAAAAGTGGCATTAATTTCCAAAATGAAACGCTCCGCTTCTTATTTGAAACAGCTTTGCTCTTATTAACTATTAGCAACAGCAAACATTACGTACATACCAAGTCCGACGGCGATCATAGGGATAGCGTCAACCAAACCCATAACGATAAAGAACTGGGTACGCAACAAAGAAAGCAAGTCAGGCTGTCTTGCTGCACCTTCTAGGAACTTACCGCCCAAAATGCCGATACCTATGGCACCGCCGATTGCAGCTAAACCCATCATCAGGCCCGCAGCGAGGAAAAGCATGTAGGTTGCGTCCATTTCAAATCTCCTTGTTAAATAGACAATGAACTATTCATCTTCACTGGCCATCGATAAATAAACGATAGTCAGAACCATGAAAATAAATGCCTGTAAGGTCACAATCAAAATGTGGAATAAAGCCCAAGGCACATTCAATACCCACTGGATCCACCACAAAGGCAGCAGAGCAATAAGTATGAAAATCATTTCTCCGGCATACATATTACCGAAGAGTCGCAAGCCCAAAGAAACGGGCTTTGATAAAAGAGAAACACCCTCCAGAACAAAGTTCACAGGAATGAACACCCAATGATTGAATGGATGCAATGTAATACTTTTTAGGAAACCAAGAACACCTATATTTTTGAAAGAAAAAACAAATATCAAACAAAATACGGCTGTTGCCATGGCCAAAGTAATATTCACATCAGCTGAAGGAACTACTCTTAAGTATGGAATTCCCAATTGCTTCGCAGTTTCCGGCAAAAGATCTATGGGTAATAAATCCATAAGATTCATTAAAAAAATCCACGCAAATACGGTCAATGACAGAGGAGCGATCAAGGCACTGCGACGTTTAAATATCCCAGAAACCATATCTCTGACCATGCAGAATATCATCTCGATGAAACACTGGAATTTTCCAGGAACACCGCTTTGTGTTCTTTTGGCTGCTGCTCTAAATAGGAGCAGGAATACTACCCCCAATATCACAGTGATAACAAAAGAATCTAAGTTCAAAGTATAGGGGTTAACGATTGAGGAGCTCCCATTTTCCGACGGTACCCCTACACATTTTCCTTGTCCAAGATCCGATAAAAAACATTTCTCAGTAGTGACTGATTTAGCACACTGATGTATATCAGAATTATTCAGACACTGTTCGAAGGCTTTACTGTCAACAGGCTTCACACTATCAACTATTGAAAAATCACGCAGATCTACTTGCAGAAAATGCAGATGATGCGAAATATACTCTTGAGACTTGCTCTCTGACATAAACTCAGCACCTTAAAATTGCTTGCTAGGCTTCCACTTCCGGCACTCTAAACTTCAAACAGAGCCGGCCTTAGTTTTATCTTGAAAGAAAATTACGACAATTAAAATTTAAAGTCAAAGATACCTAAATATTCATATTTTTAAAAATCTTAATTGTAAGTATATTTTTTATTAAAATAATAGTAACAAAAACAACAATAAACAATTCGTTTAACAAATTTATATATTTAAAGTAAAAACATAATAGAAATATTAGTATCAGATATTTAAGAACAACTCCATAAATAGCATCATAAATAGTTGTTTTTGCAGAGTTTTTATCTCTATCATGACGATGGGTACAGTACCACCCTACTACATTTACTATGGAGAAAACGCAAATAGCTGACAAAGTTGCAAAAATTGCGAGCAATGCAGGACTTTTCGAAAAAAAAGCGTAAACAGTGGAACAAACCAGCAAAAACGTATACAAAAAAAAGTATGGGAGCAGAGGAGAGAGCTGTACTTTCATAATGTTTGAAAAAGATTATCGCTTTTTTTTAATTCTACGTTAAATTGCACCAAAACTGTTATCGCTATATTTTAGGCCGGCTTTCTTCAGTCAATCCCCAAAAAATGCCTAATCTTCGCAAGTTCCGCTCCTGAGGAATAGGAGAGAGAAATTTTACCGCGTTCCTCGTTTCCACCTATATGAAGCTTTATCCCTATAAGTTTGTTTTGTAATTCTTTTTCCAATTTATTAATAAAAGCAGATTCGAGATTATGAGTATTATTTTTTTTCTGAAAACTATCTTCGCCCTTTTCTTTTACTGACTTTACAAAGCTTTCCGTTTGACGAACATTCAAACATTTTTTTACAACAACTTCGGCTGTTCTTTTTTGGACTTCTCCATTTAGACCTAGTAATACTTTTGCATGACCTAAATCAATATTCCCACTGCGTAAAAAATCTTTTACATCGTCCTCAAGTTTGTTTAACCGCAAAAGATTTGTAACTGTAGAACGCGATTTACCCAAGGTCTTAGCTAATTCGTCCTGATTAATCCCGCATTCATCAAGCATCTGTTCTAACGCTTCAGCTTGTTCAAGCGGATTTAAATCCTGGCGTTGCAGATTTTCAACAAGAGCTAAAGCGTATGCTTTTGTTTTTGCAACATTTTTTATAAAACAAGGAATTGTTTTTAAGCCAGCCTTTTTGCCGGCACGATAACGACGTTCACCGCAGATAATATCGTATTTACCGATCTCATCTTCACTCTTCTTAACTATTAGGGGATCAAGGATTCCATGCTCTCGAATTGAATCTGCCAATTCATTGATCGCCTGATCTATAAATTCTTGGCGCGGTTGATAAATAGAAGCTCGTAATAAATTAATGTCTAACTCTACAACAAGATTATCTGATGAGTTGAGCGTAACGTTCTCTACGTTTTCTTTATTGTCATTACCATGATTCTTTAAATCTTTGGCTTTCTTGCTTTCACTAAGAAGTGAACTTAGTCCGCGTCCTAAAGGCATTTTTGATCCCTAAAACTTTTTATTGTTCGTCTCTTTTGATAATTTCCTTGGCTAATTCCATATAAGCTTTGGACCCAGTTGATGATTTATCATAGTACATTACAGGTTTTCCATAGCTAGGGGCTTCAGCCAAACGAACATTTCTCGGAATTATGGTCTCATATACCAAATCTCCGAAATTTTTCTTTAGCTCCTCAGATACATCCGAGGAAAGCTTATTTCTATTATCAAACATAGTTCGCAGAATGCCTTCAATCTTCAATGAAGGATTGACGGCATGTGCCAATTGATCAACTGTATCAATAAGCAATGTTAACCCCTCCAATGCAAAATACTCACACTGCAGAGGCACTAAAATAGAATGAGCTGCGCACATAGCATTGACCGTAAGAAGATTTAACGATGGAGGACAATCGATAAAAATATAATCGTACCCGTCTTCTATAGACTTTAACGCTCGTTGTAGTCTGTATTCTCTCCCGTAAAAATCAAGCATCTTTACTTCAGCAGCAGTTAAATCTTCATTTGAAGGAATTAAATGAAAACCTCCGTTTGTTTTATGTATTAAAACATCATTGATATCATAATCATCAATCAATACCTGACAAACAGTGTTTGTTAATTCAAATTTATTAACTCCTGATGCCATGGTTGCGTTCCCTTGAGGATCACAATCTACAACCAAAACAGATCTTCCGTTTGCTTGCAACGATGCAGCTAAGTTCACGCAAGTTGTAGTTTTACCAACACCACCTTTTTGGTTTGCTATTGCAATAATCTTAACCATAATTTGTTTCAGGTCCGAATCAATGTTTCAACGAAATAATGACAGCTTGTCTTGATGCATTGAGGCAAGGTACATGTAATTCATGTATTTCTTCTATCACAGCGTCTTCAGGCAAATCATTTCGTTCAGCATCAGTCAACTTTCCTTTCATTGCTACAAACTTGCCATTATGTGTAATTAGTCCCCTACACCAACTAACGATACGCTCAAGCGGGGCAAAGGCTCTGCTTACAATACATTCAAAAGCTAGACTAGGAGATAGCTCTTCACACCTCCCTATTACTGCAGACACGTTATTTAACTCAAGAATAGCTATTGCATTTTTTACGAAAGAAATCTTTTTAGCTACAGAATCTATAAGCGTAAATTTAATTTCAGGATGCAAGACTGCTAATACGAGACCAGGAAAACCAGGTCCTGTTCCAACATCCGCAATATTTTTTCCAAAAATGTACGGTTCAATACTCATGCTATCCAAAATATGTAGCACAACCATATCCATTGGATCTTTGATCGCTGTTAAATTAAGTGCCTGATTCCATTTAAATAACAGCATTACCAATGCTGTCAGTTTTTTTAACTTGTCGTCATCAATATCAACAGTGCAGTCTGATTGTTTCCAAAGCTCTGATATTTTTTTACTTATTGCAGATTCTGAGATATTTACATTGCTGAAACTCATAATTAATCAATAACTCCCAGCACCCCTAATTTTTTTAAATGAACCAGCAAAATAGATATAGCAGCAGGAGTTATTCCAGATATTCTGGATGCCATACCAATGGTCTCCGGTTTGAACTGATTAAGTTTTTGAGAAACTTCGTTTGAAAGAGCAGGGATGGAAGAATAATCAAAATGTAACGGTAATAATGTACTTTCATTACTAATGTGTTTTTTTATATCGTCAAGTTCACGTTTCAGGTACCCCTGATACTTTACTTGAATTTCAACCTGCTCGGCAGCCTGAGGCATTGTAGCTATTGGATTGATCTCTGCTGATTGCATTAATGAGCTGTAGGTTACCTCGGGCCGCCTTAAAATTTCTTCAAGACTCTGCTCCTGAGACAAAGAATTTTTTAATATAGGATCTATTTTCTTTCCTAATTCTGACGAAGGTTTTACAAAAGTTTCACGTAATCTATTTTTTTCCCTTTCTATCTGCAATTCTTTTTTTTCAAAATCTCTCCATCTCTCATCTGAGATAATACCAAAATCCTTTGCTTGCGGAGTTAAGCGCTCATCTGCATTATCTTCTCTTAAAATTAATCGGTATTCGGCTCTGGATGTAAACATGCGATAAGGCTCTTTAGTTCCCAAGGTACACAAATCGTCCATTAATACACCAATATAAGCCTGATTACGGAGAGGGAACCACGGACTTTTACCTTGGACATATAAAGAAGCATTAATACCGGCTAATAATCCTTGAGCTGCAGCTTCCTCATATCCAGTAGTCCCGTTAATTTGACCCGCAAGAAATAGGCCGGGAATAATTTTTGATTGCATTGAAACAGATAATTCTCTAGGGTCATAAAAATCATATTCAATAGCGTAGCCTGGTCTTGCTATCACTGCATTCTCTAACCCTTCAATCGAATGTATAAAATTCTCTTGTACATCGAATGGCAACGAAGTTGAAATTCCGTTTGGATAAACCAACGGAGAAGTGAGTCCTTCTGGTTCTATGAATATCTGGTGTGACTCTCTCTCTGGATAACGTACTATTTTATCCTCGATCGATGGGCAGTAACGAGGTCCAATACTATGAATTACCCCTGAATAAAGAGGGCTTCTATCCAATCCTTTTCTTATTATTTCATGTGTTTTCTCGTTAGTTCTGGTTATAAAACACGATACCTGCTGAGGATGTATCTTACTTGTATGCATAAATGAAAAAACAGGAGGATTATCTTCAGGCATCTGTTTCTGCATCTTTGAGAAATCGATACTTCCTGCATAAATTCTTGCTGGAGTTCCTGTTTTTAATCTTCCAACAGTTAGTCCAAGTTCCTTAAGATTTTCTGCAAGCTTTATTGAGGCAGGATCACCAGCTCTGCCGCCACTATAATGCTCTAATCCTACATGAATTAAGCCGTTAAGAAATGTTCCGGCACAAACAACAACGGATTTTGCATAAAATTCTATGCCTCCAGCTGTTTTTACCCCTGATACAACATTATCTTTAAAAAACAGACCAGTACATGGTTGCTGAAATATTGTTAAATTTTGGTATTCTGCTAGGGTTTGACGTATTACCTGCTTATATAGATGTCGATCTGTTTGTGCTCTAGTTGCCCTTACAGCAGGACCTTTTGATGAATTTAAAGTACGGAATTGTATTCCTGCTTTATCTACGGCTGCAGGACATACTCCTCCCATAGCATCCACTTCTCGCATCAAGTGACCTTTACCAATTCCTCCAAATGCAGGATTACATGACATCTCTCCAACTGTTTCTAGATTATGAGTAAGAAGCAAGGTTTTACATTTCATTCTGGCGCTAACTGCAGCCGCCTCAATACCAGCATGCCCTGCACCAACTACAATTACATCATATTCTCTAAACTGGCTCATAACTTTGTTCTTTATTAACATTCTTCTAAATTTAAGAAAATTTAATAGCAAATAAATAAAATAAAAGAATATATATTTATATATATTTATTATTTTATTATTCTTATTATTAGCTATGTAAAAACTGTTGAATATTGATATTTTGTTATCAAAATCAAAAAATTAGCTTGTAACTAAATTTTTTGAATGCTGTTTTAACTTTGTTAAAGAAGTGTCGAAAAAGTAGTAAAACAAAACAGTAAGAAAAATATACTTATTTAATACCAACCTTATCAACATTCCCCCTACAATGATCCAACATTTTTTAAACAACTACGGTGACCCAGCAGAATGATGCAGATCATACTTGAACATCACGACTGAAAAACCGTATTTTTAAATTTTAAACCGAGGCTAAACGCTGAAGGTGTTCTTTAAAAATTAAGTATGAATTGTAGAAAAAAGGCTCTGTGAGGGAATTTTTTTAGAGGGTGGACGTGACAAGGCTACAGAATTTTTTATTCTGCTTTGTCGGTCATCAGGTATCTGATTAAGATCTTCATGGCTTTATAAGGATCATTCCTTAGTGTATCAGCCGTCTCCTGGTACGACATCGGTTTATGGTTCTTCGTTCGGTGCTTTATTAACGTATAGACTTCTTTGGAAAGGATCTGTCTGGCAAAGCTCAGGACATTGAAAGCGAACTTGTTTAAACCAATGATTGCAGTAAGATGCTCTTCGTTATAAACAGCTTGTTGATCCTGTAAAAAGACGTTATCAATGGTTGAATGGTGCGATTCGTAGAACCAGCGGACCATGATTGAATGGATGATTTGCTCGAAGTTCTCGAGAGTGCATTCAAGTGATGAAATGTAGTAGCTGGTAACAGTGGTTTCCCTCTTCTTTTGTTCAGCACCATTGGTTTTAAAGATGGTATGTTTCACTATCTTTCTTTATAGCAGTCTTAGCAGAGAAATCCTTTTCACTCCAAGCTCTGATACAGGTACTGCTTCAACGGTTCTCTCCTCGATACGTACGGACACCAGTTGCGGAGGTAAGAGCTTCTTGAAGGTGACATCAGCGCCGAGATCAAAGCGCTCCTTAACAGCGTCGTACATGAGCTTGGTAGCATTTTGTCCCTTAATGGCCAGTATCCAATTAACATGACGTTCTTTGAGGAAGTCAATGAAGTTCTGACGGGTATTGAGGGCATCTGCATAGAAGATGGCATCATCAGGTAGTTCAATGTTTTGCTGGATGCGTATGAATCCGTTGATCTCGTGATTTTTACGGTTTACCGTGGTATAGGCCTAGGCTACGCGGTTATCACAATCACAGGCAAAAACACCATGAGCACCTTTCCTGCGTCGGCTTATTTCACCCTTGCGGTAACTTGCACAAAACTTCTGCCCATCACCACAGATGGTCGGACGGAAATTGCAATCCTCTGGATTTTTAGCTTCAGTTGAGAGTAAGTCCTTAAGCTTGATCTTTACCTCAGCAAACATCTCCGCAAATATTTTCTCGTATCCGTCATCCGGTACTGTCTTTAAGGAGGTCGCAACAGTTTCACGTGAGATCATGTAGCAAGGTCTGGGCATACCGGGTACTAAGCACTGCAGGAAAGGATTGGCTGTAAACCAGAACCTTGCGTATTCCTTACAGTTGTTACAACCGCAGAGCTTTGCCAACATCACTACCATCAAGACCACATCGACAGGATAAATAACGTAATTCTGGTTACGCTTATCCTTGGGTATTGATGCCATCTCATATTTGAACATCAGTTCCCTGATTAAGTCATATTCAGAGGCTACCTGTTCATGCATATGATCTGCTAATCATGAAACTAAATTTATCAGTATTTGATCGAATTCACGCTTTTGTGTCAAGCAAGCATTTAAACCGTGATCGATAGCTCATATTTTTTGGGTGGAGTTGTGAACTGATTTGAACATTTCGTCACACTTTTGAATTGTGTGTCTTGTTAATTCATACCTAATTTTTAAAGAACATCTAAGGGCGTTAAGCCCTTTTGCTTAAATAGTTGACAACCCGATGAAATCCATAAAAGTGTGATTTTTATTGCTTCTTTAGGTTGCTGTAATAAACAATTTTATCAAAACCAAGTAGCTGACAGTGATCAGTATTTTTTTTGTGAATTGACTAATTCCAAGAATTAACGAGAAGAAGAATTACAATTGTAAGTAAGTTTATTTTTAATAACGATTTGTTTTGAAAAGCTTATGGCGCTGCCACGATCTGAACTTGATCACATATCCAAAATGCTGGATATGGTGTTTTGAGCGCCGTTTCATAATGGGATCATTTCACTGCATGAGGGTGATTTTTATTTAGGCAACGCCAATTTCCGAGAGCTCTCATGGAGATCTCGGTTCAGCATCAGCTCATGAAGCTGATGGGCTATTCCTTTTTGGGTTTAGCCTTACGTTTTTTTATGTACTTCTGAAGCTCAAACTCAATGGGCTCTTCTTTGACTACTATCTCCACCTGTCGCTCCTCAACAACCTCCAACCTCTTAAAGAACATGTTGTATAGGATCTCTATATCCTTTAGATGTTCAAGATCGTCATAGACGTAAGCACTCATGAACGCAAAGCCTATTTCAACATCGTTGCATAAGGTCTGCAGCGTAGGAATAGAAGGCGCACGCTTAGTCTGGTCCTGGATTTGCTTTCGGATATAGGACAGGATGTTATGCGAGATCTTGGTCAAGCAGGTGCTGTTTTTTATGTAATCCTGATTGCGCAACGGGATCCTATCTTGGTCGAAAAACATATCGATTTGGTAATGTAAAGTACTTTCAATTTTCCAGCGACTTAATATGATGTTTTGTAGTTTTTCCGCATATCTCTCGTCATCGTGATCTATGATCAGGGATGAAATGTAGTAGTTTACAGACTGCGTTTCTTCGGAGCATTTGCCCTCTCTTTTTTCGCAACGGTTAGTTACAACACGTATGACGGAATTAACATATGGCCATGTCTTGCGGAATGTCTTACTCATACATTCAATGGGCAGAGCCTCAATAGTTCGAGTTTCAACTCTGCCGTGACCGGCATCGTGACGGGTTGCAGAAATCTTTTCATCATTAAAGGGATGTTTTGGATGAGCATCAAGGAAATAAAAACAATCCTCAATTTCTTCTTCTGAATTGCCGTTGTTCCCTTTGATGACAACTAGAAAATCAGCCCCGCACTTTACGACTTGATCTAGAAGCTTCGGGCGGGTATTCAATGCATCCCATGCCAAAATGGAGTTACGAACGTTGATGATCTCAAGCATCTCTCCTATGGCCTTTGCTTCTTGGTTCTTCTTATCAACAACTTGCTGACACAGTGTTAAGCCGTATTGTGTTGAAAACAAGGAGACAATGTCATAGCCGGTCTTGGTTCTGAGTTTCCCGTTTTCAGTGATGTATTTCCCATTGGTGGCACGGATATTTTGCCCGTCGGCACCAATTACATCGCGTTTTTCAAGAGCAGGCGTTTCCCCTTTGTTGTATTGGCAAGCGCCCTTGGTATAGAAGTCGAGGAAGATCTTGGTAAAGAAATTTATTAGGTTGTGTTCTTCAAGAATGGTGACGCAACGCTTAATGGTTTGAGGTGTAGGAACTTCTTTTCCCAATCCATAAATCAAAGATTGAAGTTTCCGAACGTTTAAATTCCAGAATGTATATATACGCTGGCAATCAGTAGCGCCGGCCATTTTCGCTAATACAAAAATGGTAAGCAGTGTATGTAATGCGTACGTGATCTTGCTTTGAGAACTTGGATCTTTAACGTTGTGCTCAATTTGCAGTTGGAATTGTTTGATGGTACTAAGATCGTAATTCCTACCTTCAATCTCAATGTCATCCATGTTATGTAACCATATGTAATATAAAATATTTTTACAAAGATTACATGAATGGCTTAAAACGTTTTGATCCTTGTCTCACACATTTGATTACCAGAAATTGACGTAAAAAAATGTGATCGGTAATCAAATAGTTAGTAAAAATCAATCTTCAATTTTGTGATGTATGTCCGTCATGATCGCGCCATATGAAAAGCTTTCCTGGCATATGCTTTCCAAAAGCGTAAACTCATATAGTTCTGTTTAGGACTATATCATAATCAAATTTGTTTAAATCTTATCCCATAATTATTATGGGATATCAAATACTATAGCCTCAATCTCTGTTCCTAAACTTCCTTCTTTAAAAATCGGCTTCCGTACAGTTAAGGGAAAGTCTTATTTCTATCTGCAAACATATACCTTCCATTACGATAAAACCCTAAAACGCAGTATTAGGGATTCTCAAAAGACGGTTGGAAAAATCAAAGGCACGGAGCAGTTCGGTCAGATTGAATGGTATGAGGAGTTTCTTAACCAATACCAGGAGTTAAGAAAAATACGTTCATTTAAGTCCAAGAATGGGATTGAATTTAAACCCTTGGAAGAAGAAATTCCGGACCGTTTGGTAACTGAGCGACCGGTACAAAAGAAATTAGCTGGCGCCTATTGGGCTATATCAAAGGCCATGGCCCAAACAGGAATTGGTAATGCTTTAAAGCAGGTATTTGGGGACTATCATCGAGATCTAAAGCTGGCGTCGGTGGTGATGTATATGCTCATCAAAAGAAACGGTGGGATCATGCATCATTACCCGCCTTTCTCCAAGCTCCATTATCTCCCTTGGCCAAATGAGCTTAATGATCATCAATTGGGCTCCTTACTTTCGCACGTTACCTATGATCGTCTTATAAAGTGTTAGCGTGCATTAATTTTTAGTCAGTTTTTGCGTTAAAAAGTCTACAACTAAAATTGCTTTGCATTTATTTTTCTACAGTTGCTTGTGTAGATTTTTAGCCACCCTTTGCATTAATTTTCAGTCATTTATTTGCGCTTATTTTTCTACACTTGATTGCGTAAATTTATCGTCACATCTTTGCATTTATCTTTCGTCACCTTATTGCGCTTAAATTTTTCCAGCCTTTTGCGTTATTTTTCGTCAGTCTTAAGGGTATTTTTCGCTCCGCACCAATCTCGGTGCTTTTTACATGGAGCTTTTATGCTTAACATCCATCAAACGCAGCAAATTCTGCGTTTACATCAAGAAGGCGTGTCCATCAGCGCCATCGCAAGAGAGGTCGGCGTCAGTCGCGACAGCGTGCGCAAATATATTGCAAATCCGGGAGCTGATATTCAAATCAGACCGCGACAACGTCGTCGTTCTAAGCTAGATGCAATCCCTGAGCCTCAGCTTCGCACTCTATTTGAAAAGAGCGGCGGCAACTGTGTCGTCTGCGTGAGACTTCTGGCCGGCCCCAAATACGAGATCAAAATCGATCAAAGCTCTGTATTTCGTTATATCACCTCTCATTATCCTGATTTAACGGCTACTAATAAGAAGCCTGCCGTCAACTGCTTTGAAAGTGAGCCGGGAGAGCAATTGCAGATTGACTTTGTCTGGGTCGATGTCTTGTTCCAAAACAGCGATCACACTGTTAAGGTTCCTGTATTTGAAGCCGTATATACCTGGTCGCGCAAATTGTTTGTGCGTGTATGTCCGGACATGACGCAGGCATCTTGGCTTTTGTCTTTAACTCAGTGTTTTTTACAACATGGTCTGCCCAAATCAGTGCTGTGTGATAACGATGTTGCCCTTGTTAAACGATCCAAGGGGGAAAGTGGGAAATTTACCGCTGCGTTTTATTGGCTTTGCCATTCTCTCGGCGTAAAGATCCGTGCTTGTCGTCCTTACCATCCGCAAACAAAAGGGCGCATAGAACGAGCCGGACGATACATCAAGGAGAATGCTTTAGTCGAGATAAATTACCTCGGTATCAAAGATCATAAAGAACTTCAAGCTCGCCTCGACAGTTGGATCCTTAGTGTTGCCGATCACAGAAGGGTTCCGGCCTTAAATGGAATGACTGTTGCCGATGCTTTCAAAAAAGAGCAGTCCTTACTTTTGCAAATCACTCCCGAAAGGCAGAAAAAGCTGATGATCCAATGTGGTCTTATTTCAGTAAGCGATGCTGCTTTTATCGAATTATTCGGCGAAAGACTGCACGTTAACTACCATTTGCGCAATCGTAAGCTATTTGCATATGTGCGCCCGGACGGTCACGGGGTTCTATGTAATGTGAACGGCAGTAAAGCTGAGGAGTTTTGCATTCCGGAAGCTTCAATGCTGGCTCATCGATTTGAAGATCGTAAACTGGAGCCTATACAGCAAGATCTGCCTGCCCCAACGCCACAGTCTCTTGAGCATTCTAACGATGATCCTTCTCTGGATCCTTACTTTGACGCTCTTTCCAAGATATTGGAGTTCTAATAAATGACATTCAATAAAACTTCACTTTCGTCAGCACAACTTAAATCAATATGCAAATCATTGAGGATTGGACGTTATATTACTGAAAATATGGACAATTTAATTGAAGAACTGTGCGCATCACAGGCTTCTCCTCGCGAGACCATATCCACATTTCTTTCCGAGATCTGTCAGGCGCGAGATCTAAATAAGCAACAGATGCTCCTATCTATGGCTTGCCTGCCGAATGACGCTTCCCTAGATAATTTTGATTTTAGCGTTTCATCGGTTAACGAAGCTATATTGCGTGAGTTAGCCGAATGTAGGTGGATTGACGAACACAGGAACATCATATTTCATGGTGATCCAGGGCTTGGTAAAACCCACCTAGCCTGCGCACTTGGAAGACAAGTCATAATACGAGGTTATAGCACTTTATTCATCTCTGCAAATAAATTGTTGGCGGCCTTGGACAAAGCAAGAAACGAGCATTGCCTCCAAGACAAGCTTTCCAAGCTGTGCCGCAACAAGCTTCTCATCATCGACGAGGTAGGTTACCCGACCACAGGGGATCTAAACGATGCCGTTGCCTTGCTTTATACACTCATAGACGCACGCTATGAACGTCTAAGTACGGTGATCACAACCAATCGCTCTTTCGACGAATGGCCCAAATATCTGGGGGTGACGTAAAGTGTACGAAGGCGATCATTGACCGCTTTCTGCATCACAGTATCCAGATCCCGATGACCGGAGAAAGCTATAGGTTGCGCGATTTCAAGAAGAAATCAATGGAGTCAAAGGAGAAACATCAGTAAAACCGCACACTACAGGGGCCTAGCGCCCCTGTTTTTGAAGACTATGCAGAAAATAAACGCAAATCTCTGACGAAATAATAACGCAAGCAACTGCCTAAATTTAAATGCAATCATTGTTGGTTTTTATTTGCAATGGTGGCGATGAATAAATGCAAAAATTGGCGACTTTTTTATGCAATACAACATAAAGTTTTTTAATGCCTTGGGACGGGAATACTACAAACATCATGACGAATTATTTAAAAGAAAGCAGCCACAGCGTTTAATTCTGGCATTGGATTCAACCTCGATTTCGACCTATTCCAAAGAGCTTCCTAATGCCGAGTGGGGACACAACAAGGATGGAGATTGCCTAAAGCAGATCAATTATTTGCTTTTATGCGATGAGCTTACGGGGATGCCGGTATTTGGGAAGATGTACAAGGGTAATGTCGTTGACTGCTCCACCGTTAAAAATCTCATTTCAGATCTGGCCATTATTTTTGAAAAAGCCGAGGTTAAGCCGGAGCTTATTTTTACAACCGATCGTGGTTACGAAAGCACTGACAATATGGAGAATTTTTTACGCAACGGACACAAGTTCATCATACGTAGCAAGATCAATACGAAGTGGGTACAGGACATTGTCGGTTCGGTGCGGGACAAGTTTGCAGATGAGAATCTGCACGATGAATTCACCAAACAGTACATGATCACAACGGATGTGACGTATAAATACGATCCAAATCCCATACCCGGAAAAAGAAAGAATAACTCCGAGAGCGTCAAACTCTATGCACATGTGTACTTTGATGAGGAAGTGTTTTACCGCAGACGAGAAAATCTTCGCTTCAACATTAATAATGCCAAGACTATATATAACGCTGAAATTAAAAAAATTCATGAGGAGTATGAAAAAGCTGACGGGAATAAATCTAAGACCGCAAAGGGAACAACGTCGACAGAAAATAAGGCAAACAACTCTACGCTTGCGGAAAAAATTGCCGCGGTAAATATCGGTAAGATCCAAAGCTTTATTGACAACTATTGTTGCCTGGACAGTGAGGGCTATGCCTTAATTGATTTAGATAAATTCAAAGCTCGTCTTAAAAATGCCAGAGTGATGATCATTCTGTCTAATGTTGCCGAAACCGCATCATCTGCCTATGCTGCTTACTTCCGCAGAATGACCGTGGAGAGAAATTTTCAAAACTTTAAATTCGCTCTTGATTTTGACCGTCCTCGCGCCAGCACCCACTCATCACTGCAGGGACGCTTTTTGTGTGAGTTTGTCGCCTCTGCAATCTATGTATTATTCCAAAATCGTATTGCCACCTATGAAAAGACACCTGAGGCAAAAGAAGATCATATTATTTTGAGTAATCTGTCCTTGCCTAGGATCATAGAAGAGCTCAATACCATCATGCTTACATGCTATAAGAACGGCGGTTACTTCGACGAAGTGTGCGGCAAATACCGTACTCTGTACAAAGCCTTGCAGATCCCATTACCCGAATCGTTCATTGAGGGAATAAAGGATTTTGATATGACAGATGAAGATACATCCCCGTATGAGAAGGAGGCTCCTGACTTACAGATCAACGAGGAGGAGCTGTAACTTAAAAGCCCCCAAGAAGGGGGCTTCGTTAGAACTCTAAATTAGTATGCTATAAAAAACTTAGCAAATAAGTGGTATAAATCAATATGTTAAATTAAACAGTTTCCAAGTAAATAGATGCAGGACAACTATACGCGTTTCTTAAATTCATTTGTACGAGTATCTATTTCAATTTTATCGCCAGTTTTGACAAAGTCGGGAACAGAAAGTACATAACCAGTACCGGCAAGTTTGGCTGGTTTAGTTACCTTTCCTGATGTATCACCGCGAACTGCAGGTTCAGTATACTCAACCTCACGAACAATGCTGATAGGAAGTTCTACACTGATTGCTTTACCATTGTAGAATGTAACTTGGCAAACGTCTTCCATTCCATCGATAAGATAATTAAGCACGTCGCCCATGTTTTCTTTATCAATATCGTACTGGTTAAAATCTTCATCCATAAATACGTAGAACGGATCATTTAAATACGAATAGGTGCAATCCTTGTGTTCCAATATCACATCATCGAGACGATCGTCTGCGCGAAATACTTTTTCAGTACCAGCATTGGAAAGCAAGCTCTTGAGCTTCATTTTGACTACAGCAGCGTTGCGACCGGATTTGCTGTACTCTGCTTTCTGGACAACCATTGGATTATTGTCGACCATGATTACATTGCCGGCACGGACTTCTTGAGCTAACTTCATTTTGTTGAAACCTTGTGTTTAAAAGAAAACAGTACCTCATTAGAGGTGATTAATCTATACTGCTAAAATCAGCGTCTGAATGGCTGAGTTGCTAACTTTTAATTTTAACAGAATTTGGTATGAAATTACAGAATGACCTATATGAGTATTGCATTGTCATAACGCATATAAGTACCAATTTGGGTAATATTTGACTAGATATAGTTCCTCTTTCTTAATCTCTTTATGATAGAAAAAATGATAGCTTTGCTTTCTGCTAAGTCGATAATTTTTTTTCTTCTATAAAATTAATCAAATGTTGTGTAAGAGAACCTAAAGAAAAAAGGTGTTCAGACCATAAGTTCGTAACTTCATTCCACTCTGGTAAAAAGTCTTCGATAATAGGGAAATTTTTTCCTGTTTTCTCGCCGTTATACTCGAGATTGAGATCTCGTATGATATCGATGTTTTTATGTGTTTTCGTCGGAAGATATGTCTTCATGCACTCAAAAAGAGCTTTTAATTTGATGATATGCGCTTTATCTGCTTGAGGATAAATCTGCCATAAAAATGGTTTTCCGCATAACATTCCTCTAACAGCAGATTCCTCCCCTCTGACCAAATTGAGGTCAGAATTGGACAGGAGTTTGTCGTAATTTTTTTGATCGGTCATTTTGCAACCGATTAATTTTAGATTAGATAAATTTTTATAAGATCCAATTCTTAAATTTATATTTCTATATAAATAATTTATGTTTAGGAGGGGCTTTCCCTCAAAAAATTTTAATTCGTAATTTTCTTTTCCTCTTAGAAGGTTTTCCATTACAAATTTTATTTTTGGATTTTCATATGAAAAAACAGTAACGGAGAGAGGCTGTTGATTGTCTTTCTTATATGAATTTTTATGGATAAATGTTTGTGGAGGAATAGCATCATCGAGAATAAGTCCTCCTGTTTTAGGTGTAAATCCTGGAAAAAAGAAATAACTATTAATGCCATTCGATGATGATGAAAGACCGTGACATTCATCTGCAAATTTCTCTGCTGTAAGGTAATCCAACTCAATGACGATCGAATTTTTTATTTTTATTTTTGATAATAGTTTATCTGGTAAACGACACGAAAAAGCTTCTATAACTGTGTCTGATGGGACATAAATACAAGGATCAGGCCACAGGCCTATTTTTAAAAAATTATTTTGACAGTCTTCATTGGATAGAAGACATTCAATAGCAGGTAGATAATCACAAAATAGATTTACTCTAATTTGTTGTTTTGTAAGACTCCTTGCAAGACGAAGACTGAATCCTGCGTCTCCAAAATTGTCTATAACATTACAAAAGATATCCATTGCAAGGTCCCTGTGATAAAAATTCTTTGTCTTTTTTTTGACTACAAAATACGTGCAAAATTATGAGGTTTTAGCAATGTCAATATCTTACCTAAGACTTTGCAGTCTTGTAATTAAAAGTCAATTTTTAGATAATTTTGAAAGAAAAAAATATAAAAAATCTTTATTATTCAATAAATAACAATAAAAGGCTTAGTTAAATCCGATATTTATGCGATCGGTAATTTCTTAACTAAGAATATGGTCCAACTACTTAGGAAGAAGGTTTTTCTCTAATGATCCCGTTCATTATGAAACGCGACGGAAGGAAAGTTGCGTTTAACGAGCAAAAGATATCTAACGCTATAAGAAAAGCAGTGGTTTCTGTTCATCAGGATGCAAGGCTTTCCGCTAAAGATGAGGAAGTAATAGCTAAACTCTGTGCTCTTGTTGTGGCAGATATTGAAAAACATCTTCCAGAAACCCCTACAGTGGAGCATACACAGGACTTAATCGAGCAGGTAATGATTAAGGCAGGCCTTGCTATAGAGGCTAAAAACTTTATTCTTTACCGTCAGCGCAGAACAAATGCGAGAACATATAACGCCGATTTAACAAGAATATATCGCGATCTGACATCAAAAAGTACGGCGGATATGGATTTAAAACGAGAAAACGCCAATATAGATGCCAATGCACCTATGGGGTTGATGCTTAGATTTGGATCTGAAGGTTCTAAGGATTATGTGCGCAGGTATGTGTTGCGGCCTGAACATGCTTTAGCACATTCGCGAGGTGATATACATATTCACGATCTTGATTTCTATATGCTGACGATAAATTGTTGTCAGATAGGTCTCAAACAGTTATTTAAGCGCGGTTTTTCAACAGGGCATGGATTCCTGCGCGAGCCTCAATCAATTCAATCTGCTGCAGCATTGTGCTGTATTGCCATTCAGTCAAATCAAAACGATATGCACGGTGGGCAATCAATACCTTTGTTTGAGTATGATCTCGCCCCTTATGTGGCTAAATCATACAGCAAACATGTAGGAAGAGTCATGGAAATCTGTCTAAGAAAGGAAAAGATGGAATTTTCAGGAATAAGAGCTTTGTGTGACGATATATATTCAAATAGAAATACAGTATTGGATGCTGAAGCTCAAGAACAAATAAAAAATTATGTAGAGACTTTCCTTCACAATGAAGGCGATAAAAATGCTAAATCTGATGCTACGTATGTAATAGATGAGAGTCTAAAACTTACAGAGAGAGAAACGTACCAAGCCATGGAAGCTCTTATTCATAATTTAAATTCCATGCAGTCTAGAGCTGGGGCTCAGGTGCCTTTTTCATCGATCAATTATGGTACTGGGACTACAGCCGAACAGCGTATGATCATGAAGAATGTCTTGCTCGCGACAGATGCCGGATTAGGTGGCGGAGAAACTCCCATATTCCCAGTACAAATTTTTAAGGTTAAAGACGGTATTAATACTAAAAAAGGAGATCCTAACTACGATTTGTTTGAGCTGGCGTGTAAGGTATCTGCCAAGCGTTTATTTCCCAATTTCTCTTTTTTGGATGCACCGTTTAATATTAAATACTACAAAAAGGGTCATCCAGAGACTGAAGTAGCCTTAATGGGATGTCGTACCCGCGTCGTTTCCAACGATTTTGATAAAACAAAAGAGGTTATTCCAGGACGCGGAAACCTATCATTTACTTCAGTGAATTTACCCAGATTGGGAATTGAAGCTCACGGATCCATAAGCAAGTTTTATGATTCCTTGGATCGAACTTTTTCAATGGTATTTGAGCAACTGATGGACAGATTCAATATCATCGCACAAAAACGTGTGTTGAATTATCCTTTTTTAATGGGCCAAGGAATTTGGATTGGTTCAGACAAATTGGAACCTGATGATTGTATTGAACATATAATTAAGCACGGTACCATGTCAGTCGGCTTTATTGGTCTAGCGGAGACATTAAAAGCACTTTGTGGAAAGCACCACGGAGAAAGTAGTGAGGCCAATGAGTTAGGTATGGAAATTGTTCGTCATATGAGAGCTCTTACGGACAGACATACTTTGGAAACAGGGCTTAATTTTTCATTATTTTCCACTCCAGCAGAGGGATTATCTGGTCGTTTCGTAAAAATAGATAAAAAGTTATATGGGAAAATATCTGGTGTAACAGATCGTGCTTATTATACCAATAGTTTTCATGTGCCCGTATATTACGATATTTCGGCTGCCGATAAAATTAAAATCGAAGGACCGTATCACGAACTGTGTAATGCAGGGTCAATCTCGTATGTTGAGCTTGATGGTGATTTGACCAAAAATATTGAAGCCTTTGAAAAAGTGGTGTTGTACATGAAGGAGTGCGGGGTCGGATATGGTTCTGTAAACCATCCTGTAGATCGTTGTCCTGTTTGTAATTACGTCGGTGTTATTAACGATGTGTGTCCTCGTTGCGGTCGTAAAGATGGTGAAGGAATTACAATTGAGCACCTAAGACGATTAGGTGTGGATTGTAACTGTTTTGATTAATTATTTTTTTTTGTTGTTAAGTAAAATTTAATAGAACATTTTGGTCTACAGTAAATTTTTTTGTATGTTCGTGTACTTATGACGAAGCAACTGCAGTTGTATAAATTGCTGATATTTAATTAATTGTTTATTCAAATGCGTTGTTCTAGTTAATAAGATTTTTTTTGATGTAAAGAATTAGATCGCTGTTATAGGAGTTATATATGCAATCCAGATTACATGCTCACAATGGAGTTGTTGGTGAGGGGGTTAAATTTGAGCGAATCAGACGAGTAACTGGCTATTTGGTAGGCACTCTTGATCGTTTTAACGATGCAAAGAGAGCTGAAGTTAATGAAAGAGTTAAACATTTGCACGTTTGAAAATAAAAATGATTGATCTAGAAATTCTGGATCGTACTTATTTAAGAATAGCCGGGGCTGTCCTGGAATCCATTGTTGATGGTCCCGGATTCCGTTATGTTATTTTTACTCAGGGATGTAAATTTCACTGCAAAGGATGTCATAACGCACAATCGTGGGACTTAAATGGAGGTATGGAAGTAAAAATGCGAGTCCTTTATGAGGAGATGCGTTCTGATCCGCTTATTGAAGGAGTTACATTTTCCGGAGGTGAGCCTTTTTTACAGCCTGAACCACTAACGATTTTTGCAAAAATAGTTAAAGAACAAGGGTATTCATTGTGGGCATATACTGGTTTTACTTTTGATCAATTGCTTTCTGATCATAAACGTAGAGTATTGCTGGAGTTATTAGATGTCGTTGTTGACGGTCCTTTTGTTCTATCTAAGAAATCAATGCAGATTGACTTCAGAGGGTCAACAAATCAAAGAATTATAGATGTTCATCAGTCTTTAAAAAAAGGAAAAGTTATATTAGCTTCAGGTTTTAATTAACTGTATTTCTAATATCTTACTTGTAGGAGCTTCTCATGTCTGATGCTGTTCCTAAAGATCATATCGTTTTATGCCACTCTTGTGATGCCCCTGTGATCCTTCCTCCCTATAGAGCTGGATATCAATGTCGATGTCCTCGATGTCATTCAAATATTCGGTCGGCATTTAATTACTCTTTTTTTCAAGGTGGCGTTATTTCTATTTCAGCACTTTTATTGTTGTGTTGTTCATTGACTCAACCCTTTTTTTCCATTCAAGCCGCAGGATTGTCTTTCACTGTATCATTACAAAATATTTTGTTGAGCCTGGACGGAGTTTGGAAAATCCTGATTTTAATTTTTGCTTTATCTGTCTTGGTTTTTCCTTTACTTTTGCTTTGTATTCTGACGCTAATCGGTTTTACGCGATTCAAAACTGGCAGGATAACCGCTGAGGTCTATTCTATAAGTCATTTTTTCTGCTTTGTAGATGTCTTTGCCTTGGCCGTTGGGATCAGTCTTATCAAGATCTCTGGCTTAGCTTCTGTTTCGTTTTATTCTGGGTTTTACATATATTTGATTTTTTCATTCTTACTTATTTGGTGTTGGAAAAGCTTTCCTGCTAAAAAGATATGGGATGAAGTAAAACATATTGAATATATTAATATCTCTCTCAATAAAATTGGAAAAGAGCAAGGAATAAAGCTTTGCAAACATTGTGGATTTGTTTTTGCATCAAGAGATAGTTCTGAGCTCTGTCCGCGTTGTGGGAGAAAAACCGGCTTTCGAAAAAATATGTGGTTTCAACGCTGTCTTGCCTTGCTAATAGCAGCTACTGTAATGTTTTTTCCTTCAAATTATTTACCTGTAATGTTCACTACTTATTTGGGTAACAGCTTTGGTTCTAATATCATGGATGGAGCACTGGAGCTTTTTTTATCAGGATCTTGGTTCGTTTCTGCAGTAATTATCATTGCATCCCTTTTCATTCCTGGCTTTAAAATATTTGCGTTGAGCTACCTAATAATTAAAGTTAAACGAAGAAATATCTCAAATCCAGCATCACTTACAACGCTTTTCAGGATTGTCGAATTTATAGGTAAATGGTCGATGTTGGATGTTTTTGTTGTGATTGTTATGGCCTCATCAGTCAAATTTTATAACTTGATGGATATAGCTCCTGGATTTGCAATCATTGCTTTTTGTTCAGTTGTTTTGCTAACTCTTGCAGCAGCTGTTTATTTTGATGAACGATTGATATGGGATAGCAGTGTTGAAAAGCAGTAATAATACCGCATTGGAAAAGAGGAAAAGACCAGTATCACTTATTTGGGTTGTCCCTTGTTTAGCTGTGATTATCACTGGTCTCTTATTATGGACATCGTTTTTTAATAAAGGTGAATTAATTACTTTAGAGAGTAGTAATGCATCTGGAATGGAAGCCGGAAAAACTTTAGTTAAGTATCGATCCGTTACAGTTGGAAAAGTAGAAAGTGTATCTTTGGCAAAAAACAGGCAAACGGTTGAAGTAAAGGTAAGGATGGATCCAAACGAAAGTGGATTGCTACGGGAAGATACAAAGTTTTATGTTATTAAACCTCGCGTAGAGTCATCAAACATTACTGGATTAGAGACACTTATTTCTGGCAATTATATTCAAATTAGTCTAGGAAAATCTGATAAATTTAAGAATCGATTTCCTTTACAGGATGAAGTTCCATCTTCAGAAAAAGAGATTAATTCCCTAGTGCTTTCATTAATTTCAGAATCGGGACGAAGGATACGAGACGGAGAACCTGTTTTATATCGAGGTTTCGTCGTCGGAGAGGTAATTAATGCTGAGCTTGACCCTCATAGTGGCAAAATTACATATCAGGTCAGCATTCAGTCAAAATATAAATCGTTGGTAGGATCAAAGACTGTATTTTGGGTGAACAGTGGATTAGATTTTTCGTTTGGAATGCAGGGAGTATCATTTCGCACCGAAAATTTGCAAAACCTTCTGTCTGGTGGAATTACTTTTGAAGATCTAGGGAAGCATGGAACGGAGATTAAAAGTGGTCATGAATCAATTCTTTATGATAGCTACAAATCGGCAATGATAGGTATTTCTGAAACTCATGCACATTATGTTCTGATGGTAAAACCTTCTTTAGGAGTATTAAAACAGGGGGCAATTGTAAGATATAAGGGCATGCAAATAGGCCATATAACAGATAGCCCATGGTATGAAGATACAAGTAATATCTTAAATGACGAAGATAAAATCCCAGTAAGAATAGCTTTATCTATACAAGGGGTTGAAGATTCATTGTTAATAGAAAAGTTTGATCGCTTAGTAAATTGTGGATATTTGGTGGCTTCTTTGACATCTTCATCATTATTGTCTGCAAACGATGTAATTGATCTAAAGGTTTATAAAAAAAAGAAGTGTCACAACGAAATGGGATTATACCGTGGTATAAAAATTTTACCATTAACTGGTTCCTCTTCATTTTCTTCTCAAATCAATGCCTTATTGGATAATATGAATAAAATTGATTATGAAGGTATTTCAAAAGAGCTAAAGAATGATTTAGCGGAACTTAATGTCCTTATCAAACAGCTTAACCACAGCATAAATTCTATAGAGAATGCAGAGCTTGTCAGAAAAGCATCAGTTATTATGGATGGTTTACAAAAAACTTTGGATCAAATGAATGGGAGTAAAACTCAGGATTTTGTATCAGATCTGCGTTCTGTAGTGTCTGATATTGACAGTATATTAAAATCCGTAAAACCGGCAGCGTCCATGGTAGGTCAGCAGCCAAATTCGTTGATATTTGATAACGTAGGAGAAGATCCCACGCCAGGATCCGATATTAAATGAAAAATTTATTATTGCCAATATTTGTTGTTCTTATTTCTTCATTGACGCTTGTTGCGTGTGTAGGAGGAAGTAATAATATTAACTTAGCGCAATATTCCATGACTGATGGGGTTAGTAGCAAAACTCTCTCATCATTTAGTTGTGTTAATGTCAAGTTGTATGGAGTACTCAATGATGGATCTATTGTCGTAAAAACATCCGATGTAGAATTAAGGCCTGCGACAAATCATCGTTGGAATGGAAAATTATCTGAGCAACTAGCTTTGATAATGAAGGATGTTATGGACAGAAAAGATGTTGGCGAAAATGTAAAAGCAGAGATATTTGTAAAGGATTTCTCTGGAGCTGTTTCTGGCGATGTTTGTATTGATGCTTTTTTCAAGCTTAGTAATAATGGTCAAGATTTTTTTTCTAACAGCCTGATTTATAATGGTAAGCAAAAAGAACCAGGATATCCTGCGCTGGTCAATGAATTAAAAAAAGGATGGGAATCATTATGCGAACAAGCTGTTTTAAGTTATTAATTTTGTCGGTTAAATAGAGTTTATATTACGTAAAACATCCCAAGTTTGATACTTCTAAGCTTAAAATGGCTCTGGGTAGCCATTTGTGGCAATTTAAGCTGTTGTGTACACGGAGTTTTGGATCTTCATCTTATGGAGCAACA
>ENA-ORVB01000242-ORVB01000242.1-human-gut-metagenome-genome-assembly--contig:-NODE-242-length-47660-cov-4.78149_pt1 | contig 47660 bp, 59 predicted proteins | sample MGYA00242090_ERZ509231 | MGnify/ENA primary metagenome ERZ509231 (study PRJEB26280, sample SAMEA2338798) | human gut metagenome | biome: human gut; feature: human-associated habitat; material: faeces...
TTTAATATCACTACGTTTTATTACAAGATATTTATTTTTAAACATTATCAAACTATGTGCTATTAATTTATTTTCCATTAATTTTCTTTCCTTTCTCTTGTTCTGTAATTGATACTTCTTAATAATCGTTTTTTCTTTCCATAATTAGACTTTTTATCTTTTAATTGTAAAGTGTCTATTACATCTATAGCATATGGTAGAGTATTTGTTGTAAACTCTATTTCAATTTCATAGTCAATTTGTCCGTTATAATAATTTTTATCCAAATAGATGATAATCCCTTTTATAATTATTGAATACCGTTCTGTAACTAATAATCCAATTTTCTCAAATAATAAGCCATTATATTTTTTTTGGAACATTATCAAATTGTTTGATTAGAAAGCTATTTTTTATGTGCATAGGAAGAAAATTTATTTTTTTGACATTTCGATACTTGAAACATACATAGAATTCCCACTCTGTTTTATTTTAAAAAGAAAGCGTCTTTCGCTCTCTTTATCACTCCGGCAATTCTAGCTTCAAACTCATATCCGTTGGTTGCAATACCTTCTGAACAGCAGCTAAAAAAGCTAAACCATTATCAGACGGAGAGTACTGGAATGTAATATGGATGACTTTTTTGTCAAAGCTATCGCCATATCGCTCCACATACTGCTTGCTTTCGAGGAAGTGAATATAATTGTTAATTTTTTCTTGCAGAATTTCAAGATGGACGGCTTCTATTTCTTCCTCCCAGTCGACTGAATCCACCAGAAGAAGTTCCAAATGATTATCAACTGTACCAATAGCGTCAAGTTCAGTTGGCTTAAGTTCTGAAGAGATGGCTTGGGTGACAATTTGTCTAAATTCCTCTGCTGTAAAAAGACAACGGCTATTTTCAGGATTTTTCAAAATAAAGGAAGGATGATCTTCGATGAAGAGCTTATCGGATTCATCTTGTGTATACTCTTTTTTAGATTTCCAAAAACCATATTGCGCATAATTCATCAACTCTTTACCAGTATGTTCTCCCGACATATAGCTGTCAGCAGCTTCTTTGGGAATTTCTCTAATCACTTCTGGGCAGGTAATATTAAAAGTTGGATAACGCAAGAAATACTTATCCCCATCTTGACAGATTTCCAACATGTCTTTTTGACTTACATAAATTGATTCCATTCTTATATCCTTTGTCTTCTACCAAATATCTTAGAATTCTCCCAAAATGTGTCCAAAATATTGACAGAATTCCACTTGCCTTCGATGAGGACTTGCCCACTACTGTGTTTTTTATCGCCAAGAATACAGGACATCAAGACAGTCTTACCCGCCCCATTAGGTCCAATCAAGGCGACACAATCTCCCTGTTTAATCTCAAAACTAATATCCTCTAAAATTGTCTTCCCCTTGATTCTTTTTCCAAGAGACGTGACTTGAATAACCGTTTCACTCATACCTGTGATTTCCTTTCTTTTGTATAGGAACCATCCTAATTGACAAAAGAGCTGATATCATTGGACTCCCTTAATACTCCACTTCTAGCTCAGTGCAGAAGAGACTTCCGCTCAGATGAAGTCTCGTTTCAACTTGTTCTAAATCAGATTCAAAACGATCCACCTTTACAGATGATAGGGGATGTGAGATTCCAGTGGTGTCCATGACACAACCATGAGGAAGTCGAATATGAACTTCACCAAACTTAGCATCAAGATGAACTGCTACCTGACTTGATGCAAAGCTGGCTTGACTCAAATCCAGCCACAGCTCACCGAAAGCCATATTCATATCAACCGTTTCGACTTCTTGAGAATAGATGCGATACCTATCCTCAGCCATATATGTCTTAACAGAAATATGTGGTCCTTCTTGGTCGTTCTTATTGACCTTATAGTCTTTAGTGAGATCTTTCTTTTGACTACGGCCATATAGCAACTCTAAAGCCAAACCTATTAGAAAGATACCGCTAAAGAGATTCCACTGTGCAAAGTCAAGGTTTAACAAGTCATGAACATAGGGTGATAAGAAGGCCAAACCAAGAAAAATAAGGAGAGGTCGCCTATTCAAGATACCAAAACAAAAGAAGGCCAAGAAGAAGACCAGATTATAGTTGACCATGATCCAAAAATCTGGAATAAAGGCACTAGCGATAAAACAAGCTGCTAGTAAAAGCAACAAGAAGGACCGAAGATTAAATCGTTCCATAAGAAAACTCCTTTCTAAAGAAATGATTGCAATTTTCCAATTATTTTCACTATCAGTATAGCACTATTTGTAAACGTATTCAATGTTATATTAAAAGGATTTGCAAGAAAAAAAGAGCTTTCGCTCTTTCATCATTTTCAATGTTTGACAGTTATTTGTCCAAAGGATACTGAGCCTGTTAGAGAAACTGTAGTGCTTGATAACTCTCGCTCTCCTAGACTATCGTAGCCTTTCACTCCTGCTAGGCTTGTATGAAGCCCATGTGTATCCACTTGCCAATCCTTGGGCACTCGAATGATAACCTGAGAAAAATTTGCCTGAACCACAATCTGAGGTCGGTCCGTCATAAACTGAGCCTGACGCAAATCCAAGGTCAAACGCCCAAAATCAGCATTGGCATAGACAGTTTCAAGATTCTGAGAAGTCACCACTTGCACAGACTCTGAAAAAAGAGTCTTAGCAAAAATTTCTCGCTCATGTTCTTTAGACACCTTGTAAGAGAATTTTTTCTTATAACTTGGCTTGCTCAAACGGTCCACTGCAATCCCCAAGATAAGAATCCCTACAAAGAGAGTCCATTCCGAATAGTCCAAGCGAAAAAGGTCATGTATGTAGGTTGATAGAAAGGCCATCCCCAAGAAAAAGAGAAATTTTCCCTTAGATTGCCAGCTCAAAAGCACAAAAAGCAAGGCTAAAATCAACTTATAATTAAAAGCCAAATACAAATCTGGAATAAAAGCTGTTGCGATAAAATAGGCTGCAATGATAAGTAAGGTAATAACACCTGAATTAAAGCGTTTCATAACAAGTCCTCCCTAAATCCTGTCCTTGAGTTTTTCCACAAAAAGGTAGGCTGCTGGACAGAAAAGCGTATTTTTTATAGTCAGATGATTGATCTGATAGATTTTCTTACGATCCGTGTGAGGAAAGGCTGCACAAGCCTTAGGACGGACATCATAAATATCACAGAGATTATCAGGCCCTAAAAAAGGACAAGGCATAGACTTGAAGACCTTGTCGCCATCCTCATCTACCTGCAGGTACATCTCTTCGAAGGCAGGTAATTTCATTCGAAAATGCTTGGCAATGCGAGTAATGTCCTGCTCTGTGAAGTCGGGACCAAGCGTCTTACAACAATTAGCACACTGGGTACAATCAATCTCCTGAAAGACTTCATTGTGCACCTCCTGAACAATCTTATCTAAATTTTTAGGAGCCTTCTTCTTAAGTTGTGCTAGAAACTTACGGTGCTCCCCCTGCTTTTGACGTGCCAATTCCTCATAACGTTTGACATCAATAGTCTGTGACATGTGTTTTCTCCGATGATTTATAATTCTTTCATCTATTATAGCATAAAAGAAATAGAGCCTAGCTTGAACTAGACTCTATGTCAGTTACATTGATACGATTCTACGATAAGAACGCGACGTTAGGACGAAAACCAAGACATAAGCTAAGAAGAAAACGCCACAAACAATAATTGTAACCACTAACATAAGATCTGGATTGAGAACTCCAATGATACGCACAATCAAACTGATCATATGATAAGCAAAGGCCAAGTGAATAAAGGCAAAAATCAAAGGGAGGAAGAAGACGGTAAGAACTTGCTTACGAATGGTTTGCTTGACTTGAAGGTCGTCCAACCCAATCTTTTGAAGAATAACAAAGCGCTCACGATCCTCATAACCTTCAGAAATCTGTTTATAGTAAATCACGAGAACTGTGCCAAGCATAAAGATAATGGATAAGAAAATACCGATAAATAAGGTTCCGCCAACAAAGCCATTTAGCATCCCTTCTACATCATATCGGCTATTAGCAGTGAGGTTAGGCCCAGGGACACCAGTAGTTTGTCCAGCTAACTGTTGCATTTCTTTATCCGTGAGTTTGTCTAACAAATCTGAATTTTTCTTGGCTTCATGTGTAGGGTCTTTGACGTTAACACCAACATAAGTAGATTGAGTTGTTGCTGTTCCTTTGATACTTTCTTTAAAAATATCCATATCAGGAACGACAAGGTAGCTATAATCAGAAACTATGGTTGTAAAGATATTAGGTACTTTACCTTTAATAAAGTCATTAAGGCTTTCCTGAATCTGGTAGTTTTGACCATTAATAGAGACACTCTTTTGATCTTTCAATATTTTATTTTTAGTAAATAAGCTAACTTGATTTGAAGTCAGATTGAGGTCTTTACCTGTTAATTGCTTATAAGTTGCTTGTGAGAAGACAAGAAAAACTGACTTTGGTAGAACTTTTCTTTCATTCTCAGAAAAGATGGTTAGCTTGTTTTTTTCTTGTTCTTTGATACCAAAGTAGAGGTAAGTTACTTCCGTTTTTCTATTGACCTGATTTCCCGACTGTGATAAGAAATCATCCATAACCTTTTGTGTACTTGTTACATCTACATTCGTTCCGGTAACTGTGTAATCATGTGGAGCAGCACTCGCCAGATAGTCTTTTTTTCCAGCATAGATACTTGCAGCACCTACAAGCGTCACGAGAACCATACTTGAGAGGATAGCAATGGTTGCAAGCCCAACTGCATTTTTCTTCATCCGAAAGACAAGGTTGGAAATGGAAATCATATTATTAGGCTTGTAATAGTAGCTTTTCTTCTTTTTCAAGAGTTGCAGAACTACTGTTGTCCCAGCGTTGAAGAGAAGATAAGTCCCTAAAATGACCAGTAAAACAGCTAGGAAAAAACTGATAATAGCCGTTACTGGATTCTGAACAGAGAGAGCAAGATAGTAACCATATCCCATAGTCCCAAGTCCTAAAAGGGTTTGAATAACTAGGAAACGTCCTTTTTTCTCACCCTTAAGGCCATCTTTAGTTAATTGTAAAGGATTAAGCCGTAGTAATCGGAAACCATTTACCAAAACCAACAAACTAAAAATACAAGCAAAGATGACAAGAACAATAGGGATCGTCCTTACTTGAAAGGTCGAAACCAAACCAGTACCTTCACCGATAATCCTTTGAAGAAAAGCATAAATGAGTTTATCGAATAGCGCCCCTACACCTATACCTAGAAGCAAAGTCACAAAACCCATAATCATCGTTTCTTTTAAAATCATACTAAAGAGGTGACGCTTCTCCAAGCCTAGCACACTATAGAGACCAAGCTCCTTTGAACGATTTTTCATGACAAAGCTGTTGGCATAAAGAACAATAATCCCAGAGGATAGGGCGACAATTCCAAGTCCCAACCCCAAAACCATCTTGATAGCATCTGCCCCAGTTAAGTCATCCAGATGCGAATTAAGCGTTAAAGATGTAAAAATATAGGTAATAGCAATAACCAGAATAGTTGCCAATGTATACGGATAATAAAGCTTACGATTTTTTATGAGATTGGACAAAGCCAGTCTATTGGTTAGACGAAACATATTAGTTCACCTCACTTGCCATTACTGTAAGTGTATCGGAAATTTCTTGGAACATTTGATGTTCAGACTTATCCCCTTTGAAGATTTGATTATAAAGAATACCATCCTTGATAAACAAAACACGCTGCGCTCGACTGGCGGCCGATGTTGAGTGAGTTACCATAAGAATGGTCTGACCGCTGGCATTAATAGTATCAAAGACATCCAAGAGTGCCGCTGAAGATTTGGAATCCAAGGCGCCTGTTGGCTCATCTGCTAAGAGGATTTCTGGTTTAGTGATGATCGCACGCGCAACTGCAACCCTTTGTTTTTGGCCACCTGAAATTTCATAAGGGTACTTCTCTAGCAAAGAGTGAATTCCCAGTTGACGACTGATAGCTTCAACTTGTGTCATCATTTGCTTAACTGAGCATCGAGAAAGGACCAAAGGTAGCAAGATATTATCTTTAACAGATAGGGTATCTAAAAGATTGAAATCCTGGAAAACAAATCCTAATCTTTCACGACGGAAACTGGAAGCATCCTTATTTTTAATTCTTGCTGTGTCCATACCATTCAGATAGACACGCCCTGCTGTTGGTTTATCAAGCATGGCAAGGATATTAAGCAAGGTTGATTTTCCTGACCCGGACTCACCCATGATTGCAACATAGTCACCTTTATCAACCGTAAAATGGATATCTTTAAGGGCTTCAACTTGATTTCCTTTGAAACGCGTTTTATAAATTTTTTTAACATGTTGAACATCTAGTAATGTCATAATAAGCTCCTTTATTTAATAGATTTGGAAGAGATTTTAGGAACCTCTTACTTAACTTCTGATACCATTTTATAGAAAAAGCAAGGTCTCAACCATAACCCTTGCTTTCATTTCTAGTCTTATTTCTTACACTTTTGTAAGTTATTAATCAATAGCCAACTTCTGCTTTTGAAAATGAATGGAAACCGTGGTTCCTTGACCTACTTGGGAGCTAATACTAATATCATGTCCAAGCTGATCAGCAATTTTCTTTGAAAGATAGAGACCTAACCCAGACGACTGCTGAGTCAATCGGCCATTGTAACCTGAAAAACCACGCTCAAAAACCCGTAAAATATCACTATCCTTGATACCAATCCCAGAATCTTTAAGATAAAGCGTATTATCTTTAAAGTAAATGTCAATGCCACCACTCTTTGTGTACTTCAAACTATTTGACAAGACCTGCTCAATGATGACTAAGAGCCATTTTTCATCTGAAATAACCTTAACATCCAGGTCATCTAGGTTAATAGTCAACCCTTTTTGAATAAAGAAAAGACTATGCTTTCGAATAACTTCTTTAACCAAGGGGTCTAATGCAACCTGCCTCAACTGCAAATCATCATGAAAGTTTTCCAAACGTAAATACTGCAAGACCAGATTGGTGTAGGCATCAATCTTGAAGACCTCTTGCTCCAAGAGAGCCCTCGTTTTACTATCTGTAACATCCCCTAACAATAATTGACTGGCTGCTATTGGCGTCTTGATTTGATGCACCCAAAGGGTATAGTAGTCCATCAAATCTGTATAGCGCTTGCGCTCCTCCTCAGTCTGAACCATTTGACTCTCCTTAGCATTTTCCAAGGCCTGAGCTAGATAAAACTCTAAAGGACTTGATGGTGTCATTTTCTCATAGAGATAGGCTAAGTTATAAGACTGATAAGAGCTAACCAAGTCCCAAATAACTATGATGATAGCCACAAATGTCAGTATGGTCAAGGCATAATGAAGAATATCTGCTGCCTCTTCAAATAAAAAAGCAAACAAAACCAAGATGATTCCATTAAAAATAAGCAAAAGATAGAAAGGTAGACGAGACCTAATCTGATATGTGATAAATTGACGCTTATCCATCATGACGCAACCCGTAACCGACACCTTTCTTGGTTTCAATAAAGTCCTTCAAACCAACTGCCTCTAACTTCTTACGTAAACGTGCCACATTTACAGAGAGAGTGTTATCATCAATAAAGAAGTCACTATTCCAAAGCTCCTTCATGAGGTCTTCACGACTAACGATATTACCAGAACGCTCAAAGAGAACTTGTAAAATCTGAAATTCATTCTTAGTCAAAGAAACGACTTCTCCCTGATAAACCAGATCCATGGCCTTAAGGTTCAGAATCACACCCATATATTCCAAAAGACTCTGATCCTTTCCAAACTCATAAGATCGGCGCAAAAGCCCTTGAATTTTTGCCAAGAGAACATTTTGGTCAAAGGGTTTAGTCACAAAGTCGTCCCCACCCATATTGATTGCCATAACGATATCCATGGCCTGATCTCTGGAAGACAAGAACATAATAGGCACCTTGGAGACCTTCCGAATTTCCTGACACCAGTGATAACCGTTGAATAGAGGTAAACCAATATCCATAAGAACCAAGTGGGGTTCTTCTTTTACAAAAAGAGATAATACTTCCATGAAATCTTCAACAAGAACAACTTCGTACTCCCACTGTTCTAGTATTTTCTTGACTTGTTGACGGATAACCTCGTCGTCCTCAACTAATAAAATCTTATGCATAACTCAACCTCTTTCATTTCTCACTATTATAACAAAAATGACCTAAGAATCGCCCTTTCTCAGCAAATCTTACAATAATGTTAGATTGAATTTTGCAACTTTTTAAAGAGTGCATTTTTATGGAAAAATTATTTTAGTCTTCAAAGAAAATATAGTATTATAATAGTGTTGATGTTGGTTTATCATCAACCTTCGAAAGCTTCATCAAACAATGAGAACATTACTTATTTATGTCACGAATGGGCGTGACGTTTCTACAAGGTGCCGTAACACCTAACAATAAGTAAGCTAATTTAGTCATAGAAAGATTTCACTGTCTTTTTGTGATTTTAAAGGCTTGCTTTGCAGGCCTTTTTTATATTATTCGATTGTTTTGGTTTTTGTCAGAGTCTCAATAGATTCTGAAATAAATCAAAGCACAGCATTGTTATTCAATTTATAGGAGGTAATATGAAATTACTGGAAGACCGCATTCTCAATGATGGGAATGTTCTTGGGGAAAATATCCTCAAAGTTGACTCTTTTTAACTCACCAAGTTGACTTTGAGCTCATGCGTTAAATTGGAAAGGTATTTGCTGAAAAGTTCAAGGATACTGGCATCACCAAGGTGGTGACTATCGAAGCATCTGGTATTGCACCAGCCCTCTATGCAACTGAAGCCTTAGATGTCCCTATGATTTTTGCTAAGAAGGCTAAAAATATCACCATGAATGAGGGTATCCTCACTGCTGAGGTTTACTCTTTCACTAAACAGGTGACTAGTACTGTCTCTATCGCAAGCAAGTTTCTCACTCCTGAAGATAAGGTTCTCATCATTGATGATTTCCTAGCTAACGGCCAAGCTGCCAAAGGCTTGATTCAAATCATTGAAGAGGCTGGCGCACACGTCGAAGCTGTCGGAATCGTTATCGAGAAATCCTTCCAAGATGGTCGTGCTCTTTTGGAAGAAGCCAGCTACCCAGTTGTTTCACTTGCTCGTTTGGAGCGTTTCGAAAATGGTCAGGTCGTATTTAAGGAGGCAGACATCTAATGCAAAATAAAGAGAAACACTCACAAGTGGCAATCTTAGGACTGCAACACTTACTCGCCATATACTCAGGCTCAATCTGGTTCCAATCATGATTGCTGGAGCTTTGGGCTACTCAGCTCATCAATTAACCTACTTGATTTCAACTGACATCTTCATGTGTGGTGTGGCAACTTTCCTCCAACTTCAACTCAATAAACACTTCGGTATTGGTCTTCCAGTTATGCTTGGAGTTGCCTTCCAATCAGTGGCTCCACTCATTATGATTGGTAAGAGTCATGGTAGCGGTGCCATGTTTGGTGCCCTTATCATTTCAGGGATTTATGTTATCTTTGTTTCTGGTGTCTTTTCAAAATTTGCCAACCTCTTCCCTTCCATCGTTACGGGATCGGTCATCACAACTATTGGTTTGACCCTTATCCCTGTCGCTATCGGAAATATGGGGAACAACGTTGACAAACCAACTGGTCAAAGCCTCTTCCTTGCAGCTATCACGATTCTTATCATCCTTTTGGTTAATATTTTTACCAAAGGATTTATCTAATCAATCTCAATCTTAATTGATTTGGTTATAGGTACTGTTATCGCAGCAAGCATGGGCTTAGTTGACTTCTCACCGGTAGCTGCGGCACCTGTTGTCCATGTGCCAACACCATTCTACTTCGGAATGCCTAAATTTGAGTTGTCATCAATCATCATGATGTGTATCATCGCTACTGTGTCAATGGTTGAATCAACCGGGGTTTACTTGGCGCTTTCTGACATTACCAAAGACCCAATTGATAGCACTCTCCTCCGTAACGGCTACCGAGCTGAGGGTATGGCTGTTCTCCTTGGTGGACTCTTCAATACCTTCCCATACACAGGTTTCTCTCAAAACGTTGGTCTTGTGAAGTTATCAGGCATTAAGAAACGCTTGCCAATCTACTACACAGCTGGCTTCCTTGTTCTTCTCGGACTCCTTCCTAAGTTTGGTGCCTTGGCTCAAATCATCCCAAGCCCAGTACTTGGTGGTGCTATGCTAGTCATGTTCGGTTTTGTTTCTATTCAAGGGATGCAAATCTTGGCACGTGTTGATTTTGCTAACAACGAACACAACTTCTTGATTGCTGCGGTATCAATCGCTGCAGGGGTTGGTCTTAACAATAGCAACCTCTTCAACAGTTTACCAACAGCTTTCCAAATGTTCTTTTCAAACGGTATCGTGGTCGCAAGCTTACTTGCCATCGTCCTCAATGCCATTTTGAACCATAATAAAAAAGAAAAATAACACAAGAACACCTGAGTCGCTTTACTTAGGTGTTTTATCATGCAATAAAACATATTGAATCCAAGTCATATCTATAGTACAATGAAAATATAAATGTTTGAAAAATTAATTTAGAAAGGAGAATAGAATGCACGAAACACATTCTCTCCGTGAGCGATTTCTTGTTTTCTTCAAGATTTTTGTGCCCATACTAATCTATCAGTTCGCCAACTTCTCGGCAGCCTTTGTGGACACTACCATGACTGGTCAATACGATGCCCTACACTTGGCGGGTGTAGCCATGGCAACGAGTTTATGGAGTCCTTTTTTTACCTTCTTAACAGGTATCGTCTCTGCCTTGGTTCCGATTATCGGGCACCATCTAGGGGCAGGTCGCAAGGATCGAGTAGCTCCAGATTTCTATCAATTTCTCTATATGGCTTTAGGTCTATCACTGATCCTCTTTGCCCTCGTTTTTCTGGGGGCACCCTTAGTTCTGGGACACTTAGGTTTGGAACCTGTGGTCAGAAAGGTAGCCCTTGGTTACCTACGCTTTTTGAGCCTTGGAATTATTCCCCTTCTGCTCTTTAGCGTGGTTCGCTCCTTTCTTGATGCGCTTGGCCTCACGCGCCTTTCCATGTACCTCATGCTTTTGCTTCTACCACTAAATGGTTTCTTCAATTTTCTCCTCATCTATGGCATCGCTGGTCTACCAGAGTTGGGGGGATCCGGAGCAGGTCTGGGAACTTCATTGGCTTACTGGGCTCTTTTCCTTATTTCCATCGCAGTTATCAGAAAGCATAAGAAAGTTAAACCCTACCAGATTGAAAAAATCCAACCCCTTGATAAGACGGCTCTGCTTGATGCACTGAAACTAGGCCTCCCCATTGGTGGAACGGTCTTTGCGGAGGTCTCCATCTTCTCAGGCGTTGGTCTAGTTATGGCTAAGTATCCATCCCTAGTCATTGCCAGTCATCAGGCGGCCATGAATTTCTCAAACCTCACGTATGCCTTTCCTCTCAGTGTTTCCAGTGCAATGGCTATCATTATTTCTTATGAATTTGGAGCTAAACGCATGGATGCGGTTAAGAGCTATAGCAAACTAGGACGTCTAACTGCCTTAGTTTTTGCTGGCTTTACCTTGTTCTTTCTCTATTTCTTGAGATATGATTTAGCTGAACTCTATGGACATGAACCTGAGTTTTTGAGAATGACAACCGTTTTCATGACCTATAGCCTCTTCTTTCAAGTATCGGATGCCTTTGCGGCTCCACTTCAAGGAATTCTGCGTGGCTATAAGGACACCAAGGTCCCTTTCTATCTCGGTGTCTTGTCCTACTGGGGCTTGACCTTTCCTGTTGGTTATCTTCTTGAAAAAGTTGCTGGACTGGGTCCATATAGTTACTGGATTGGCCTGATTGCCAGTCTTATCGTCAGTGGTCTTTGTTACCAATGGCGCCTAAATAGAATCGTCAAACGCTACGAATCACATCATTAATATACCTTAAACAGTCTAGTTAGACTGCTTTTTCTCTGCTCAAAACTTGATAATAAAGAAAAAGCCTCCTTCATATTGAAAACAAATAAACTGTTGTCAATGTACAGAAAGTTTCTTTTATGAGTGATTAGTTATATTCAGATTTTCCTGCTTATTGCCAAACTGGATCCATTAATGAAAGCATAGATGTTTAATATTGAAAAAGGTCAATTTTTGTCCTGAATGGTTAGGTGATATTTTATGTTAGATTTAAAAGGCTTTCCTTAATTTCTTTTACATGCAAAAGAGGTTGGTAGCAAGGGACTCCAACCTCTTTAGTTATGACATGATTCTGCTAAAAACATCTCTTAAAACTCGTGACTAGTCAATCTACTTGGTCAAGTAAGTAGGCATAGCCTTCTTTTTCCATATCAGCTTTAGGCACAAATCGCGTTGCTACACCATTGATACAGTAGCGTAACCCCCCCTTGTCACTTGGCCCATCTGGAAAGACATGCCCAAGATGAGAATCTCCTACACGACTACGAACCTCAATACGATCCATATTGTGAGAATGGTCTTCTTTGTAGTTGGCAACCTCGGGACTAATAGGACGAGAGAAACTTGGCCAGCCACAGGCTGAATAAAACTTGTCCCTAGATGAAAAGAGAGGCTCACCGGTCACTACATCAACATAAATCCCTGGTTCAAAATGATTCCAAAGTGGGCTTGTAAAGGCTCGTTCTGTTCTATTTTCTTGGGTCACAGCATAGGCTTCTGGACTCAGACTTACTTTAAGTTCCTCCTGACTTGGCTTGTGATAAGAACTTGAATCAATAACAGGGTTAACGGCTTGATTAACATTAATATGGCAATAGCCATTAGGATTCTTCTTGAGATAGTCCTGATGGTATTCCTCAGCAGGAATAAAGTGCTGAAGTGGCAACAACTCAACCGCCAAAGGCTGATCATATTGCTCAGACATTTCTTGGAAAACTTTCTCGATGATTGGCAGGTCATTTACATCAGTATAGTAAACACCCGTACGGTACTGGGTTCCCACATCATTCCCCTGTTTGTTTTTGCTTAGAGGATTGATGATACGGAAAAAATGTAGCAGAATCTCTCGCAATGTCACCTTGCCAGCATCATAGGTCACCTGAACAGTCTCAGCATGTCCCGTCTGACTGATGAGCTCATAACGAGTCGTCTCACTACTACCATTAGCATAACCCGAAACCGCATCTAACACACCAGGCACACGAGAGAAGTACTCTTCCACACCCCAGAAACAGCCACCAGCAAGATAGATCACATGATTATTTGGATTTGACATCTTTAGCACTCCCTTCACTAGATACTTGCATCTCCACGCTTTAAGTGTAACGCTTTTTGGGATATTTCGCACTTATGGTGACTTGGAGAGAAAAAAATCCCATCACAATTGTGATAGGATTCATTTTTATTCCATTTTATTCCATTTCAAAGCTTTCACTCTTGATTTTATCTGGTAAAACGAGAGACAAGAGGATACACAAGATGGCTGGAATCAACCATGGCAGTGATGCTCCCGATAATGGAAGGAAGTTAATGATGGCATTAAGTCCTGCAAGTTTGAACTGACTGCCAATTACACTAAGCAAAGCGATAAGTGTCACTACAGTAACTGTAATTTGCATACCAGGTTTAGACAAGGCTACAAACTTATTAGCAATTACAATCATAACAATTGTGATTGTAATTGGGTAAAGAATCAAAAGTACTGGTACTGAGAAAGCAATGATATTATTAAGTCCCAAATTGGCAATCGCAAATCCAATAAGAGTAAAGACAATAGCATAGGTTTTGTATGAGACTTGTGGGAAGGCCTTATTAAAGAACTCACCGGTCGCCACAATCAAGCCTGCTGTTGTCGTAAAGCACGTCACTGTTACCATAACTGCTAGGAAAATCTGTGAAATCGGACCAAAGATAGCCTGTGTTGCACTCGATAGAACTGCTGCTCCAAGGTTAGCACCTTCTCCCAAAGTTGATGTATCAAGTGGGAAATGGTTACCCAAGAATGCTAGACCTAAGTATAAACCTGAGAACATCAATCCAACCAGAATACCTACAATCCAAATGGTTGAGATGTACTCTTTTTTAGATTTAAAGCCTAATTGATTGAGGGTTACTACTGCCACCACACTAAAGGCTACCGAAGCCAAGGCATCTAAAGTATTGTACCCTTCCAAGAAACCATTACCAAAAGCTGAGGCTTTATAAGCTTCTGTTGCAGTATGTGTGCTATGACCACCATATTTAAAGGCACCAACTACAATCAAAATAACGATTAATAGGGCAAAAATAGGAGTCAGGATTCGACCAATACTATCTAAAATCTTAGAAGGATTCATTGCAATCCATAAAGCCAAGGCAAAATAAACGGCTGTGAAGGCAAGTAACCATAGACTAGTATGACTATTACCAAGCATTGGTTCAATACCAATTGAAAAAGCTGTTGCTGCTGTCCTTGGAATGGCAAAGAATGGTCCAATAGACAAGTAAAGCACCGACAAGTATAGCAAGGCAAACTTAGGTGAGATTTTTTGAGAAATCTCATGAATATATCCCTTCGGATTTAGAGTCCCAATAATAAGTGTTAGAATTGCAATTCCGACACCAGATAGAACAAAACCGGCAATAGCTGGCCAGAAATGACCTCCAGATTCAAAGCCTAGCTGAGGTGGGAAAGTTAGGTTTCCCGCTCCGAAGAACATACCAAACAGTAAAAGGGCTGTAAGGCCTCCTTTTTTTAACATAAGTTACTCCAATCTAAAACAAAACATGACGTTTCAAAAGGAAACGGCTTGTTCATTAATACTTTTAGTTAACTTAATTAGTATGACATGATTAATTTGGAATTTCAAGCTATTGAAACTTATCCACAAAGGTTTTTAAAATTTCAAATATTCTGCCTGATTGGATGAAAAAACTAGACAAGATTCCTATCTCGTCTCGTTTAACGACTTAAATTATGGGTGACTAACAATTAGTTCAAGATTTCCCTCGATTTCCCAAGCTTGAACATCGCTTGGTAGAATGAAATAACCTCCTTTGGCAATGTCGTAATCTTGCCCGTCTACGTTAAGGCTTCCTTGACCATCAAGCACACTAAACAAACTGTAATCAGCAGTCTTTTCAAAATCAGCCTTACCTGAAATTTCCCATTTGTAAACAGCAAAGAAATCACTTGCCACTAAGAGCGTTGATTTGAGATCATCTACTTTTGTTGTAACTGGGCGACTGTTGGCAGGTTCACCGATAGTAAGCGCGTCGATAGATTTTTCTAGATGGAGATCACGCAAATTGCCTTGGTCATCCTTACGGTCAAAATCATAAACACGATAAAGTCGTATCACTAGATTGTTGTGTTTCAAGAACCATGATACCTGCACCAATAGCATGCATGGTACCACTTGGTACATAGAAGAAATCTCCTGCTTTAACTGGAACCTTGGTCAAGAAATTTTCCCAATCCTTACTTTCAATTTGCTGGCGCAATTCTTCTTTTGATTTAGCATTGTGACCATAAATGATTTCTGCACCTGGTTCAGCGGGAATGATATACCAACACTCTATTTTACCAAGCTCACCTTCATGTTCAAGTCCATAAGCATCATCTGGGTGGACCTGAACTGAAAGCCAATCATTGGCATCCAAAATCTTCGTCAAAAATGGGATATGACAACATTTTAGATATCTTCATCACTGAATATGATAAAGGAAACATTAATGTCGTGACTTATTAGACAAATCACTTGCATTACGGTCTAAGATTTTCTACAATGGTCTCATCATAAAAAAGGAGGTACTATCATGGGTATCGAAGATAAATTGAATCAAGCTAAAGGAGCTCTTAAAGAGGGTGCTGGTAAACTGACTGGCGATAAAAAGACTGAAATCGAAGGTGCGGTTGAAAAAGTTGTAGAAAAAGCAAAAGACGGTATCAAATATGTTAAAGAAGGCGTTGATGATGCGGTTGAAGTCCTTAAAAATAGCTTTAAAAAATAAGACAAAAAAGAAGTTTTCAAGCCATTTGGCAAGAGAACTTCTTTTTTATTTTTTTCTAAACTGAAATTACTTACGAGAACGCTTGCTTCCTTTAAGTGCAAATGATGTTTCATAAGTACAGCTCCTAATGCACCTAATCCCAAGCTACTCACATCACCAGTATCTGGTAAAGTTGATTTATTTACTTGGCTACTTTGTGAACTTTTAGCAGACTGGTTAGCCTTAGAGCTTTTATTTTATTTTTGAACAAGATTAGTTTGTACAACTGAGCTACCCAAAATTAAGCTAGCGACTAGGACTGCCCCAACTTTTTTCCCGTTTTGATGATTTCTTAATGGCATAACGTTCTTGTGTTTGTTTGGTATGTTTGTATGTCATCTATTAAACCTTCTACTTACTTTTGCGATGACTCTATTAAACACTAGAAAACTAGAACAAGGCCTAAAGAAACGTTAATCTTTACTTAAAGTAAAAAAGTCCCCAAAATATTGAGAACTTTCAATCTCTAGGATAGACCAGTCTAAATTTTTCCAAAACAACTTGGCTTTTCTAACTAAAATTCAATCCGGCCTCATGCAACCATTTGCTAAAGAGGTCCTCATGAATCTTTTGCCAGTAAGCTAGGCTTCAATCTCCTTCACCTTCTTTGTATGGTCAACGCTAACTTGTTTAAAAAGAAGAACCACAATTTTAGTTGTTTCAATAATACAAACGGCATTTTACTTGGGCAATGGGGCCTAGCTAACTGCAAACAAGTCGAAAGGTGAGCTAATTACTGTCTTTTGTCCCATCAAAACCAAATTGTGAGCTAGTCTGTCTCTACTTCAAATATCAAAAATGGTAGGCCAAAAGGGCTCTACCATTCTCATCTTAATACTTAGAATGTTTGTAACCGTAAAAGGCATAAATAGCCGAACCAATTAGCACTGCTATGCCAAAGGCTGACCAGGTTTGCCAACTGTACTGACTCATAAATGAGAGACAGACGATGATGGAAAGGATTGGTAAGACAGGAACAAATGGGACCTTAAACTCATCCTTCTGTGGCAAGCCCTTGTCTTTACGAAGAATGATAAGAGCAATAGCCAAGAGGACCAAATAAGCCAAAGTCGAAATATTAACCAAGGATGCCATATTAGCCAAAGAAAAGATGCCTGATGAGATGGCAGAAAGGATTCCAGTCAAAAGTGTCGCATAATGTGGAACCTTATGGGTCTTTGAAACCTTTTGAAAAGTTTGTGGAAGAAATCCATCACGCGCCAAGCTATAAACCATGCGACTAAGGGCATAGGCCATGGAAATACATACGGTAATCAAGGTCATAATGGCAACTACCGATACATAATTGGCTGCCCAAGACACACCAATATAACGAAGGGCATAAGCTACGGCATCGTCGACATTTAACTTGGTATAGTGGACAACTCCCGTCAAGACTAATGAAACCACGGCATAAAGTGAAGCGACGATAATCAAAGCGAGAACTATACCTCGAGGAACATTCTTTTGTGGTTCCTTAATCTCATCTACTGTCATAGAAATGGATTCAAATCCAAGAAAACCAAAGAACATGAGAGAAGCACCTGCCATAATCCCCGTCTTCCCACCATAAATTTGGCCGAAGCCAAATGGTGCAAAGTTAGCCCAGTTGTCCGGATTCAGATGGAAAAGACCAACTAGGATGAAAACCGCCAAGGCAGAGAACTTAAGCACTACTAGGAGTGAGTTCAAACGAAGGACTTGTTTGGAATCCATGAGGAGAAGAGCCGTCACAAGCACCAAAACCAAGATTGGCAATAGGTCAATATAGGTCCCCTGACTCGGATTAAAAGGGCCACTGATAGCCTTGGGGAGCTGTAGACCAAAGCTTGCCAAGAGCCCCTTGAGGTAGGCTCCCCAACCAGAGGCAACACTAGACACGGCGTTCATGAAAACGATCATTGTAAGCCATCCGCCCATCCAAGCAGGGTACTCACCCCAAGAAGCATAGAGATAACCATAAACACCACCAGCGGATGGATAGCGTGAGGCAAACTCAGCAAAGAAAATCGCCGACATACCCACACAAACGGCTGAAATCAAAACCGAAATAATCAGGGCTGGACCTGCCAAGGTTGATGCCGCGGTACCAGTAATCGTAAAGATTCCTGTCCCAACCATGGCACCGATTCCCAGAAGGACTACATCCCTAAGGGTCAGATGCCGTTTCATCTCGGTTTGAGACAAACCAACATCCTTTTTACGAAAAATACTCATTTTTATACTCCATTTTCTGAGAAATACCGCACTATTATACCATACTGCAAGACAAAAATAGAGCTATTTCTGTGTTTTTATACCTCTATTAATAAAAAACATATCAAGATTAAGATTTCGTAACAAGTATTTTCTAACGTGTGCCCTATATCTATCAAAAACCGACTGCTCAAAACTTTGCTTTAGTTGTCCATTATTCTGCAGTTTTAGTAAATTGGGATCATTTAAATTTTTAGAAAAGGCTATGGAAAGGTTACCAATTGCGTTTGATTCTTCTAATGAAAGATGTTAGAAAAGTGGCATTAAAAGGAAAAGGGTAACTTTTATGGAAAATAAAGTTCAATTTAAACTTCATAAAGTGAAGATACAATGGGTTACCATTGCCGTGTCTGGTTTGGCATTTTGTGCCTCTTTGATTGGAGTTAGTGTCTCTGCCGACGAGCAGGCAACAAATCCATTAAGCTCAGCTAACACAGCTGAGAGCGTCAGCCAAAATCCAGATCTTGTCGTCACAGAAACAACTGTAGCTACGACAAAAGCTAATCAAGTCGCAACCAATCATACAACTGATTCAACTGCTACTGTTACAGCTGATAAGCAGCCAGTCCTTAAAGAAGACCAACAAGCAAGTAGCACTTACAATTTGGCTAGCATCGAAACAAGAACTGCTACTTCAAATTCAGAAGTAGCTAGCTCAGCTACTGACGTAAACAGTCAAGTACCAGAATCTGTTGAAACTGCTGTCGTTTCTGGTGGTCATTTCAAGAGCGATGCTGATGGCAACTGGTACTATCTCAAAGACGGGAAAAATCTGACTGGTGCTCAAAACGTTGACCATTTCGACCTTTATTTCCACGAGAATGGCAAGCAGGCCAAGGGGGAAATTGTCACTGAAAATGGACAATTTTTCTACTATGACCAGGACAATGGACGTAAGGTAACAAATACCTCTATCAACATCGATGGTCAAACCTACAATGCAGATGCCCAAGGACGTCTAACACCTGTTCTTCCTGAAACTAACAAACGCAACCAGTTTATCGAAGATAATAACCACAACTGGTATTACCTTGGAAAAGATGGCAAACCCGTCACTGGTGCTCAGAACATTGATGGCATTAACCTCTACTTCCACGAAGATGTTAGACAAGCTAAAAACGAAATCGTCACTATTGATGGTGATAGCTACTATTTCGATAAAGACAATGGGCGTCGTGTAACAGGTCGACAAGCTCTTGACAACGTCAACCATAAATACTTTGGTTTTTACTACTTCGACAAAGATGGCAAGATGGTCAAAGATGACTTCGTCACCGAGAATGGCGATCTTTACTACTTTGATGCTACTGGCAATCAACCTAATTTTGTCTTTGTTTCAGATAAAGCTAGTCATTGGTATTACATGAGGTACTTCAAGGCAACTAAAGGTTTCTCAGCCCTATTTGGTTTCGATGCCGAATTCCTAGACCGTAGCCAATCCGACTATAAGACAAGCGTGCATAACCTGAACGGCCAACAGTATTACTTTGATACTAAGACTGGTATCATGGTAACCAATCGCTATGTTTCTGACGATCAGGGGAATTGGTATTACTTTGGCAAAGATGGTAGAGCGCTTCACGGTTTTCAAACAGTGGACGGTAACCTTCATTACTTCAATGATAGTGGCCAACAAGTCAAAGGTGACTTTCTTTACTACAATAACGATATTTACTATTTCGATAAGGATAATGGAAATCCAGTAACTAACCAATTCGTTAATAGAGATGATGCTTGGTACTATTTCGAAGCTGATGGTAAAGCCATCTCTGGTTTCCAAACCATTAACGGACAGAACCTATGTTTCCACGAATATGGCGTTCAAGCCAAGGGACAATTGGTTACTGTTGACGGCAAAACCTACTACTTCGATCCAAATACAGGTGACAAGTGGGTTAATCGTTCACTTACCTTAAACGGTACGGTCTATAACTTTGACAATAATGGTGTGGTAACCACTAAAGCTGACCAAACCACACATCAAAACCAATTTGTTAAGGGTACCGATCAAGAATGGTACTACTACGATGCTAACGGCAAAAAGGTCACTGGTTTCCAAACCATTAACAAGGACCTCTACTACTTTAACAATAAAGGCGCCAACAAGTTCGAGGAGGTATTTTCAACCTAGGTGAAAACTACTACGTCGCCAACAAAGATACTGGTGCTACCCTTCGTAATGCCTTTTATCACGATACATCAACTGGCCCTTATGGCAACTTCTCTGAAAAAATCTATTACGCTGGCAATGACGGTGCCTTCAAGACAGGCTGGTTAGAAGTCAACGGTAACCGATACTACGCTAGCGACTATTCTGATGACGATACCCCCAAAGGAAACCTTTACACAGGAGTCATCAGCTCACAACTCTTTAGTCCAGATGGGAAACTCTTGACAAACGGTCTCTAGCCTGAATTCAAGCGTACTGGTGAAAATGCTTATGAGCTTGAGGGTGTCTATGTCACAGATACTAACGGTAATATCAAAGAAGGTCCTTATCAGTATGATGGTAAGGTTATTGGGTCTAAATATAGTAGCATCCGCCAATCACAATGGTCAACTTTTGATGAATGGAACATTCTTAATGGACACCTCTACCACTTCGACTCAATGCCAATGACCTTCACAGCCCCAAATGGCCAAAAAGTGACCACAAACGTTGCCATTACAACAACTAACAAAGCCCTTACCTATCGAGGTGTGACCTTTAATTTTGATGCCAAGGGTATTGATGCGACAAAAGAAAAAGCCATCCACTTTGACCAATTGCAAACGGATCCTAGCGGTACAAGTTATCTCTATAAAAATGGTCAAAAAGTCACTGGTTTGAAGACCTTTGATGGCGTCAGTTACTATTTCTATGAAGATGGTCGTCAAGCCAAAGGAACAGAGGCTACAATTAACGGTAAAACTTACCAATTTGACCAATTGACTGGTATCATGACACGCAACGCCTTTTCAAAATCATACAATTATGAAGGCTCTCCACGCTATCCATACTACCCAACACGCTACTATGGCAACGACGGAGCTGCTCTTACCGATTGGCAAACCATCGACGGCAAAGACTACTACTTCCTAGCTAGTGGCAACCTTGAAACAGGACGTTTTGTCATAGGATACAGAGCCTACAATACTGATGACAATGGCGTAGTTGCTGACCGCAAGGGTGAACCTGCCTATCGCAATCGTATTCTCTACGATAAGGGTGACAACTATTACTACAATGACAAAAGTGAGAAAGTTACCGGCTTCCAAGAATTTGACGGAAAAGTCCTCTACTTCGACGCTGAAGGCAAACAAGTCCTCGGACGCTTTGTCACAGTTGATAACTACACCTATTATTTCGACCCTAAAACAGGGGAAAGATACACTAACCGCTCTGTCCTCATAGATGGTAAAATCTATACCTTCGATAAAGATGGACATGTGGTGTCTTAAGATGAGATGAAACCAAGACTTATGTCTTGGTTTTTTTGACACCAAAATGATAGGCTAGGAGGACTCTAGTATTGTACTGACCCCAAAAAGTTAGACAACTAATTTATCCAAAGGATTTAGTTCTGTATTACACAGGACTAAGTCCTTTTAATTTTACCTTAATGCGTTTGTTGTTGTAATAATCAATATAGTCTACAATAGCTTGTTCCAATTGCTCAAGTGAGTGAAACGTCTTCTCGTAACCATAAAACATCTCAGACTTAAGAATGCCAAAGAAGGACTCCATCATACCATTGTCTGGACTATCTCCCTTACGTGACATGGACGGTTGGATCCCTTTATCCTCTAAAAATTGATGATAATACTGATGTTGGTATTGCCAACCTTGGTCGCTATGGGAAATTGTATTTTCATAATATTCTCTGTTATAATCACAATATATCAAGGAGGAATTAAAGAACATGAATAAGAAATTACATGCTATTATTGGGTCTTAGTGCTGCAATTTTAGCACTTGGGCTATCATCTTCTGCACTTGCAGATGAACAATAATTGCCAGTAAGTCTTCCCGCTAAAGAGGCTCTTGATAACACTTCTTTTGAAAACCTAGTTGTTGAAAACATCCCTGCTTCAGCCGTTGATGTTAATCTAGCAAACGAATCCGCAAACACAGTTACTACTGCTAATCCTGCCACTGAAGTTAACTCAGCGACCACTGCTGTCCTTAATGAGGAAGTAACTGCACCTGCACCAGTAATTGAAAATGCAACCCCTGTAAATCTTGAAGAATCAAGTCCAGTTGTATACACACCAACAGTTGATGAGCGTGTGTCAGAAGTTCGTATTCATCATATCCGTCGAACAACCGAAGCAAGTTACTCACAATTCAGCTTTCAAACAGATGTGCTTTACGCAACGATTTAAACTCCTGCTTTCACTGAATACGACAAAGCTGCTTTTGCGCCAGCAACCGTTACCGATGAAAATGGAAAAACATGGTATTTTGCTAAATACGATGACATGGTGCTTAACAACAAGAGTAATTACGGTGCTCCAAAAAAAGGAATTGTTTCAAGTCCCATTATTGATGTCACCTACTTCTATGATGATGTTAGCCTTGCCGCCAACTGTCGCGCAACAGGCCCGTTTTGTCGATGATAAGGGACAGGAAATTGCTCCAACAAAAGTCAACATGGTTAGACGCGATATTGATTTAGCTTACTATGCCTATTCCCCGACTGCACCTAAAACAATTCAGGTGAATGGTAAAACATATGAGCTACAATTAATCGATGACCAAGAAATTAAGTCACACAAATTTAGCATCTCAAATACTGTGACAATCACGTATATTTACAAGGAAGTAACTGAAGGTACAGCTGAAAAACCTGTTACACCAACTACTCCAGTTATACCAACAAATAATAAAAAATTTCGTCTTCCTAAAGGCAATAACGGTGTAAAAACGCGTATCCCTGTTAACTACAAACACCAAACAAATTCTTCAAACCAAGGAACTGCAAAATTACGTCTCCCTAAAGGGAATAATGGTGTCAAAACACGTGTACCATCTAAAAAGAACACTCCTATCCTTGCAGTAGATTACCTATAAGTAATAAATAAACAAAGATAAACTAAACTCGTCTTTGTTTTTTTCATTCCTAATCAACACAGTAGTTTTTTAAATCATATATTCCAAGTCGTAACTAGCATCAGAAAGAATACGTGCCAAAAATTGTTGGGTGCGTTTTTCTTTTGGTCTGTAAAAAATGTCCTTTGGACTCCCCTCTTCAATGACATGGCCACCATCCATAAAGACAACATGATTAGCTACATCTCGTGCAAAGCCCATCTCATGAGTAACGACTACCATTGTTGTTCCTTCATTAGCAAGTTGTTTCATAACGTCGAGAACATCCCCGACTAACTCTGGATCAAGTGCAGATGTTGGTTCATCCAACAAGATAACTTCTGGTTTAACTGCAATTGCTCTGGCTAAGCCAATACGTTGTTGTTGACCACCTGAAAGTTGTGAAGGATAGTAATCTTTAAACTCCAAAAGACCAACTTTCTTAAGTGCCTCTTTAGCAATTTGTTGTGCTTCACCTTTTGGAACTTTTCTAGCAATCACTAAACCTTCTAAGATGTTCTCAATGGCAGTCTTATTGGCAAATAAATTGTAATGTTGGAATACAAAAGCCGTTTTCTTTCGTATATCCAAAATCTCTTTTTTCGACAATTTGTCCAAAGAGTAATCCTTACCAGCAATTGTTAATTGCCCTCCATCTGCATTTTCCAAATGATTAAGGCAACGTAAGAAAGTTGTTTTTCCTGAACCAGATGGTCCCAATATAACAACTACATCTCCCTGTTTCACTTGTAGATTAACATCAACAAGAACCTGACGATCTCCAAATGTTTTTGATATATGTTTAGCTTCTAGCATAGTGACTCCCTCTACGTAAATTGCAATTTTCTTTCTCCAAAATTAAAGAGAACTTGAATGATACCACAAATGATTAAATATAAAATGAAGATGACAAAATAAGATTCAAAATATTGATATCCATATGCTGCTTCAACTCGTGCAATTGCTGTTATATCCTTAATCGTCATAACAAAAACAAGTGAGGTACCTTTTACAATATTAATAACTAAGTTACACAAATTTGGCAGAGCAGCTTTAAGCGCTTGTGGAAAAACTATTCTCAAATAGGCTTGTCTTGTTGTTAAACCTATGGCTTGTGCAGCTTCTAGCTGCCCCTTATCAACAGTTAGCAATGCTGAACGAATGATTTCAGATAAGCTTCCTGTTGTCATCAAGCTATAGATAATAAAAGCATAGTAGAGCGGATTAACCTTGAAGATATCTACATGACTTCCAATTCCTTTAAAAAACTGGTTTAGTAAACTGGGGAATAAACTATAAAAAAATAAAATTAACAAAATGGGTGGCGTTGCTCGGATAAAGGCAAGATAAATAACTGAAAATGTTTTGACACCTCTAACCTGATAAATTTGACCTAACGCTAAGAAAAGAGCAGGTAGAAAACTCAATAGAATAGCCACAACCATGATTCCAAGTGTTACTGGGACCCCATGTAAAGCTTTGATAAAGGTATCAATAATAAAAGTTGAATTCATTTTTTACCTCGCTTTGATACTCAATTTTTTCTCTATCATTCTAGAAATTAGAGATATTATTAATGCTATTCCCCAATATACAAGGGCAACAGCTGTGTATGTCTCCAAAGAATAATTTCCTAAATGACGACTAATCAAAAGGTTTCCCTTCCCCATGACATCAATAAATCCAATCGTATAAGCCAATGCTGAATCACGCATTAGGTTAAGCATAGCTGTTGTAATATTAGGTAAAGCAATCCTAAATGCTTGAGGGGCAATAATTCTTACAAAAGTTTGTTCAGAAGTAAGTCCAATACTAAGCCCAGCTTCTAATTGTCCTTTAGGAATTGCTTGATAAGCTGCTTTAAACACTTCTGATATCATTGCTGAAAATAGGAGAACCATGGTCACAAGAACAAATATCAATTTAGACCAATCGTTTATATCTAACCCTAACCACCAATTGAGAAATTCAGGAACTCCATAGAATACCAAGAACAACAATACAATAGGTGGAGTACAACGTAAGATAAAAACATAACCCTTAGCCAGATTTTCAAGAACTTTATTCTTAGAAAGACTTGCCCATGTTATCAAACCTCCTAATAACGACCCTAGTATAGTCGTTAACAAGAGAACTAACAATGTCATTGGTAAGCCCTTTATGATTTCGGGAATTGCTCCAATCACTTTTGAAATGTCGTAATTGACCATATTTTCTCCTAACTAAACTCGTTCAGAAGCTTATCAAAGTAGCCCACTGTTTATACATCACAATCTAATTATTTATCAACAAATGAAAAAACATCTTCGCCAAAGTATTTTTTAGATAACTTTTCAAGCGTACCGTCTTCTTTTAGTTCCTTGATAGCCTTAGTATATTCTTTTGAAAACTCTTCATTCTTACTATCACGATGGAAGAGTGGGTAAGTCGGAATACCTTTATATGGGAACCAAGTTAACTTATCCGCATATTTATGATAAGCACCATCCTTATCAGTCACAGCTTTTTCAAAAGACAATTTAATATCAAAATAAGCATCATAACGATTTTCCAAGACCCATGCATAGGCATCTGAAACTTGGAAAGATTCTGCAGATGTCAACTCAATTGGCTGATCTTTATGTTTATCGTTATACTCCTTGATAACATTCCACTGTGCATTTTGTGGTGAGATAGGTACCAATTTCCCCTTTTGTTTGGCAAAATCCGAGATATTTTTATATTTATCTTTATCTTCCTTACGAATGGTAAATCCAATAATACTTGCTCCAATTGGATCTTTTGGTATGATGAACTTTTTAGCTCGTTCATCTGTGTACCAAGCACCCTTAGTACCAATATCATATTTACCTGACTCCAGACCGATTAAGAGGTCATCATCACTTGTTCCTGTATATTCAAATTTATACTGAGGAAGCTTTTTATCAATTTCCTTTAATACAGCTACCTCATAGCCATCAGAGTTACCATCTTTATCCACAAAATCATAAGGAACATAGTTCTGATTATGGGCAACTTTTAGTGTTGTCACCTTTCCAGAGTCTGATTTTCCCTTTTTATCTCCTGTTAAACTACGTCCAATAACTGTAGCTCCAATAAGTGCTACAACAACAGCTCCACCAATAATCCATGTCTTTTTACTCATATTAATCTCTCCTATTTCTTATAAAATTGCTGCTTCACGAACCCATGCAATACGCTCGAGGCTAATATCACTAGGAATCGTACAATCAGCCCCTATGATTAACCCATGAGTTCCTGTATCAGCAATAATCTCTTTAACCTTTTCTTGAATGACCTCTTTACTTCCATTGTATAAAAGACCATCTTTACCATTTTCAAAACCTCCAAGAACTGTCCGGCCACCAAAAATATTACGACCTTCTGCCAAACTAATTCCTTCAGAAACAACCGCCCAATTAACTACCTGAGCAGGATAATCTTTAAAAAGTTCAATGTTGTTACGGGCCCCTTCATAACCACAAATATGTAGAATATTATGTCCTTTAGCTTCGTTAGCTGCTTCTAAAACCTTTAATTCACTTGGAGCAATGATTTCCTTATAAATCTCAGCGCTAACACGATTATCTTGAATACTTTGAACACTTAGGTAAATACCATCAGCACCTGCTTCTTCAATCACCCTCTGACTAAGACTTGCAATGTCTTCGCCAATAACATCTAAAACATGATTAAACGCCTTACGGTTCTCCACCATGTAATCTGCGATAAGATCATCCCCACCTGAAACTCTTCCAACTAACCATTTAAAATAAGTAACAGGAGCGAAAATATTGTAAATTGCAACAATATCTTCAGGAAAATCGGCAATCAGACTTTTTACAAGTTCAACTTGTGCAGAAATCCAAGGATGTTTTGCACCTAAAGGTTCAAGCCTTTGCAAATCACTGATTGATTTAAAATCTTTAAAAGCTGGTTGTGGGTAGGCAAAGAAACCATCACTCATCAATTTAACAAAATCAGGTTTGACTTCTGCAATAAAATTTTTATGACCAGCTTTGTTCTTATCAATAATTCCTGGATTTTCAAAACCATGTAACCACTCGTCTTCAGTTGTAAAATGATGCCAAAATCCTACTGGAACACGATCAACACTCTCTCCACGAAATGCTTTCAAAACTAACTCTCTTTTTTCTGACATAAGATTCTCCTTTTCTTTTATCCTAATATCAACAGCTTAATGAACATACCTAAAATTCTATAAACTCCTATTATCATCGCTGTTTCAAAAGTGAATGACATAATCCTATCAGAGAATAACAAATCAGTAAAATAAAAAAATTTTATCCTCTGCCATAAATTTAATTTATGATTAAAGTATCAAACTCCCAATCAAGCCAGTAGTTATCTATTATCAAGCTATCTATCACTATAAAGTATTATCCCTGTTGGTTATAAGTAATTCTTAACGCCAAGATAAATAATTTCTATCACAAACATCATTTAATCTCTGGTCTTCTTGAAAAATCACTTATCTGACTAACTTTGCTATAATAGTCTCAAACAAAGCAAAGGAGACTTTTTATGACTAACTTATACGATTTTACAGTTTCAGACCAAGCTGACCAACCTGTGTCTCTCCAGGACTATAAGGGAAAGGTAGTTCTAATTGTCAACACAGCAACAGGCTGTGGTTTGACGCCACAGTATCAGGGCTTACAGAAACTCTATGACAAATACAAAGACCAAGGATTCGAGATTCTTGATTTTCCTTGTAATCAGTTTATGGGTCAGGCTCCAGGTAGTGCTGAAGAAATAAACACCTTTTGCACCCTCAACTACCATACAACCTTCCCTCGTTTTGCCAAAATCAGGGTCAATGGTAAGGAAGCTGAGCCACTTTTTGATTGGCTTAAGAAAGAAAAATCCGGACCACTTGGGGCTAGAATTGAGTGGAACTTTGCTAAGTTTTTGATTAACCGTGAAGGACAAGTCGTCGAACGCTTTTCTTCCAAAACTGATCCACTAAAAATGGAAGAGACTATCACGTTTCTTCTCAATAACTAAAAACAAAAAACGAGAGTAAAACTAGAACGACAATCACTGACTGTCGCCGGTTCTGCTCTCGTTTTCTGTGTTAAGAAAAAAAGTATAGAAAGAAAATTCTCTTTATTTTAGAACAAAGCTGTCAATGCTGTAATCATTCCAAAGATGATACCTGGCGCATTTGCATCAGCCAGGGGAAGGTCACGTTCTTTTTTAAAGAGACCATAGTAAACCCAAAGACTACAGTTGACAGCTGCTACCAAAGGTTGAATAAAGTTTCCTTCATGACCAGACAGATTGTCCATGATTTGTGGCACGTAAGATACGTACATCATTACTGACATGAAGGTCGCTACCCAACATAGGGTTTTCATTTGTTTATCAGACATGTTGATTCTCCTCCTTCATAAAAAAATTCACTTTGTCCTTTAGACCTGTTATATTATCCTCGAGACATGTTTCAATCTTTTAAAATTAAAACAGTGTCCATCTCACGCTATCATAGCAAAGAATGCAAGGATTCTGGGACAATGTTAATAAGCGGAAGTCATAAAAATGTCCCATCATGAGAAAAGAAGCGAAATAGCCAAGGAGCGCTCCAGCTCCAAAACTGAGTCCAAAAGCCCAAAATCGTTTAGCCAACTGGCCATTGCTATACCGCAAAGTCTTTAAAATTCCTAATTATTCCTTGTGGTCATCGACAAATTGTTTGATATAAAAACACATGAGTAGGATTGACGTTAAGGACAAGACAACCCCACTGAACCATGACCACCATCCAAGATAGCGAAACCTGGGCATCATAGTAGGTCTGAATCATCGTATTGGTTTTAGAAATCTCCAACTGCTCGATATCCAGGTAAAAATTCAAGAAGAGATTGGCCACAGAGACCGCACAAGCCCCAATAATACTGACGACAACTAATTTTCGAATATCTTTTACTGAAAACATGGCTTACCATCCAATCTCATAGGTAGTCTGAGGCTGATCGTTGGTCACCACTTCGGTAATCTTGCCACTATTGACGCGAATGATGGTTCTTGCCATATCCGCAATATTTTGGTTGTGCGTCACCATGATTAAGGTAAAAGCCCAGCTTTTCCTTCAACTTCCAGATATAGTCAAGAATCTTGCGCCCTGTTTCTTCATCGAGAGCTCCCGTTGACTCATCTAAGAAAAGAATCTCTGGCTTTTTGGCCAAGGCCCGAGCTATAGACTCTCTCTGATGTTCCCCACCAGACAATTCACTTAGATACTTGTCCAGCTTATCGCCAAGACCCAAATCCTCAATGATCTGCAAAAAATCGTGATTGTTTGCCAGGTCAGCTCCCGTCTTTACATTTTGTCTAACCGTTAGATTAGGCAATAAATAATACTGCTGGAAAATAAAGGAAATCTTCTCACGTCTGAGGCTCTTAAAAGATCTTCTTTGACGTCTGAAGGCTGTCAATTGAGCATCCGTGAGTTGAGATAAATCCTGTCCTTGAATGAGAATATGCCCCTCATCTACCTTGTCTAATCCGGATAATACGTTTAAGAGGATTGACTTTCCTGATCCAGAAGGGTCTAGGATAACCACATCATCCTGGTCTTGAATCTGCAAATCAATTACTTTTAAAACCTTGGTTTGACCATAGCTTTTGTGAACATTTTCTAGTTGAATCATTTCTTTCCTACCATTTCTTTGATGAGAGATTGACAAACTTCTGTCATTAATCAAATCACTTCTTCCATGCTGAACTGATAAATACCAGAAGCAACCAAAGAGGTCATCCCATGTGAGTAGACAAATAGATGCTGGTACAAGCGACTAGCTTCCTCTAACGTCAACGGATAATCTGCGATAATCGAATCCAGAACCAATTGGTAACTATGATCCTTCATGGGAAGAAAATCTTGAAAGCGACGAATCGGATCCTTGCTAGGATTTTGGAAAAGCAATTGAAAGAGTTGGGGCTCTTTTGAGGCGAACAGGATATAAGCAACCCCGACATATCGAAACGGCTTCTCATCTTCTAAGGACTTGCGTATATACTCCACCACGACCATCTCCGCAGCAATAATAACCTCTGCTTGTAACTCAGACATATTAGCAAATTGCCCAAAAATGACTCTTGGTGTAGCTCCCAGTTTCTCTAATGCCCCAGCCGTCAAACTAGCCATGCCCTTCTCTCTCACCAATTGTAAAGCCGTCCCAATCATAGTCTCTTTACTAAATTTAACCTTTGGTGGCATAAGACTCCTTTCACGCAACAGTTGTTACGCAACATTTGTTACCTAACAAATACCATAACAAAGAAAGACTTGCCAAGAAAAATCTGCAAAGCATAAAACAAAAAACCAGCTCACCGATACAAGTGACGTCTGGTCTACTAATAAATATTCTAAGGTAAATCATTACCTGCAGACAGGTAGATTTGGTACCATTCCTTGCGGGTCAAGGTGACTTCTGCTGCTTTCCCCACTTCAAGGACATGCTGGGGCTTGGTTGTTCCGATGACAGCCTGCATCTTACCTGGATAGCGGAGGACCCAAGCAAGGGCGATAGCTGTCGGAGTGACCTGGTATTTCTTCGCCAAGTCATTAAGGACATGATTAAGGGCTGCAAACTCTTCATTTCCGACAAAATTCCCCTCGAAATAGCCATGCTGGAGGACGGACCAAGCCTGAATCACTGTGTTATTTAAGCGACAATACTCAAAGACACTGCCATCTCGCACGGCTGCTTTAGGACCTTCCATATTAACATGAAAACCAGCCTCAAAGCTCGGTGTAAAGGCCGGCACTCAACTGCAACTGGTTGGACTTTTAGGCGCTGTTTGACAGCCGTTTTGAGCAATTCCATCATCATAGGATTTTGATTGGACACTCCAAAATGACGAACCTTTCCTACTTGCTCCAAGTGGTCAAAAGCTGCCGCCACTTCTTCAGGCTCCATGAGGGCATCCGGTCGGTGAAGGAGGAGACTATCTAATCGTTCAATCTGCAGACGCTCAAGGATGCCATCAACGGAGTCCAAAATATAGTCCTTGGAAAAATCAAAATAGGTAAAGCTATCCTTGCGAATAACCACACTTGGACTGAATCCACATCTGATTTCGAAGATCCGGACGGCGCTTGAGAACCTTCCCCAGCAGAACCTCACACTGGCCATCGCCATAGATGTCCGCTAGGTCAAAAGTGTTAATGCCAATCGACAAGGCTGTATCCACCTAGGCCTCCACCTCATCTTCACTCATCTGACTAATCCGCATCATCCTAAGAACAATGGTTGATAAACGCTCATTTTCAGCAAACTCAATATACTTCATGTCCGCCTCTCCTTTTCTATAGTTCTATTGTAGTGAAAAGGGTTTTAAATCTCAAGTTATAGCTTTCATTTATAATTAATCTACTAACTGGTATTAGGATACAAAAAAATAACAAGATTTCTCAATCCTGCTACTTTTTTGTCTTATCATTTTGATAATGTTCAGTCATAGTACAGCCAATTGTCAAGCTAACTGCCTGAGTTAAAGTGATTATTTATCGCCAAAAACTTTGAAACGACCTTCTGTTTGGATGTCTTTGTCTCCTGCTGCTGCTACGATTTGACCAAATGGTGCTTGAGCACGGAGTTTCCAGTTAGCTGGAATGTCATATTTTTCAGCTAATTGTTCATCAACAAGTGGATTGTAGTGTTGTACGTTCATACCGATATTCTTCTCAGCCAAAGCCAACCATGTCGCATAAAGGGCGATTCCATGACCTTGCTCTGACCAAATTGGGAAGTTTTCAGCGTAAAGTGGGAATTGCTCTTGAAGGCCTTTCACTACATCTTGATCTTCATAGAAGAGGATTGTTCCCTTAGCTTGAGCAAAACCTGCCAAACGTTCTTTTGTTGCCTCAAAAGCTTCTGCTGGCGTTACTTTTTCAAGCTCTGAATAAGCTATTTCATTCCAGAAAGCATCTGATTCTTCATCCAGCAAGATCACCACACGTGATGTTTGTGAGTTGAAGGCTGTTGGTGTGTTAAGGACAGCTCCTTGAATGGTTTCAATCAATTCTTGGTTAGAGAGCTCAAGGTCTTTTCCCAAAGCATAGATTGAACGGCGTTTTATTTGTAAGTCTGTAAAGTAGGTCATAGGTATTCCCTCTTCCTTTATCATAAATGTTAATTGTTAAAATTGTTAAGCTACTTTGTAATAACTTTGATTACAATAACCATTATAGCCGTTAAAAATGTAACGTCAATAGTTACGACTCAAAAAATCACTAGTTATTAATATTTCTTTCTTACGCGTGTCAAAATACCATCCTTATCCTAAACTGTTAACTCATTAGAAGATGACCATTTGACCTTGCCTCCACGATTGTTAGTACGCTCTGCTATGCCAACCAAGTCGTCCTTGTTTGCCAATTCAATGACGTGGTAAGCAAGACCAGGCATATCTTTGTCACGTTTGGACAAGTTTTTTCCGCCCCACTCGTTGACAGCAAGGTGATGGTGGTAATCACCTGAAGCAATCCAACTAGCGCTTGGAATGGTAAACTTATCCGCTAGCTCTAAAACATCCTGATAGAAAGTGCTTGCTAGCTGACTATCTTTGACTGATAAATGAATATGCCCCATGCGAGTATCCTTAGCTATCACAAAAGGCTCAACCTTCAGTCCCATATCGTAAATTTCTTGAGCTGATAACTCTTCTGTGACATCAACGATGCGATCATCCTCACGAATATCCCATTCAGCAACCGGCTTGTCTCTATAAAGCTCAATACCATTGCCTTCAAGGTCTTCCAAATAAAGGGCTTCACTATAACCATGGTCAGCTGCACCGACAAATGGATAATCCAGATCAGCAATATGTTTGAAAACATCTGCTAAATCTTCGCAAGACGGTAACAAAATCGCCATATGGTAGATACCATAACTGGACTTGACCGCTTCCTCACGATTGGTCTGAATCAGATGGACCAAAGGCTTGTTTACAGCTCCTAAAACAACTTCCCTTTCCGTTTTGGTTAGGATTCCAAGTCCAACAATCTGTGTGTAAAAGGCCGTCTCCGTCTGACCAGCTAAGTCCTTTACATTGAGTATCACCTCTGCTAAATAAATCTTACTATTGTAGTCATATGATTTTCTCCTATGTTGTAATCATTTATATGACATTATTACACTTGGTTTTATTGTAATGTCAATTATTACAACCTAGAATCAAAAAAGAAACCGAATAATTTTCGATTTCTTATCATTTAAGATCTAAAAATCAAGCTCCAGTTTCTTTCCAGTTAGCCTTAGCATCCTTTAAAATACCAGCTAAAGTTTTCTTTTCGAGTTCTTTTTCCATTGCCATTTGAACATCTTCTAGGCTCTGATCCAAAATACCATGAATATTACGTCCTACTGGACACGCTGGATTAGGATTGTCATGAAAACTAAAGAGTTGCCCACTTGGACCGATGCTATCCACCGCACGATAAACCTGTAAAAGGTTAATCTCCTCTGGTGCCATGGCTAATGTCGATCCTCCACTTCCCCTTTGAACAAAAATCAAGTCTGCTTTCTTCAGTTGTGACAAGGTTTTGCGGATAATAACTGGATTGACACCCACACTACTCGCCATTAAATCACTGGTTAGCTTAGTTTCATTTCCCTTATTTTGTGCTATGAGGGTCAAAATATGGACAGCAATGGTAAAGCGACTTGGAATTTGCATATCAAGAACCTCTCGTTAATCTTTTTCTTTTCAATCAATTATAACAAAACCAACGTTGTAAAACAAGGAGTTACAACAACTGAAAGAGTTCCTCTTACACTAAAAAAATAGAGCCATCATAAACTCTATCCTTTTGTATTTGAAAATAAGTAACTAGACTAATAATACATAGTATTATAGTCTATTGAGGCTCTAACTTGGTCTTTTGCTTCTTGCGAAGACCTTGTCCTTCGATATGTTGTTTGATCAGGTCCACTACCTCATCATTGGTTGGTAAATCCGAGTGTTGGGCATCTTCACCTGTAACAGTGATTTCAGTATAACTTTTTGCCTGATTCTGATAGATATATTTCCCAGCGGACACACTAGCATCAGGAACCAGCTCGTCCGAATCATAGGTAATGGTTCCCGCTACCGAATAGACATGCAGGGTAGACGGAATATTCTCTTTAGCAGCTATAAAGTCTGCTAGCATGACCGATTTATTTTTAATATTGGTTTCAGTGAAATTATAGGGCGTTCCGATAGTCATCAAAGAATTTATCTTGACATCGTAGTCGCTAAGATAATTTTCAATAAAAGCCGTATAAATCAAGCCACCATTTGAATGTGCCAACCCTTTAAAATTATTGAAATTGTATTTATTCTGCAAGGCTTCAAAGGCCTGATTCATCATCTTGGATTGTTTCTTAATATTGCTATAGCCATCCTTATTATTTTCAAATCCGATAACAATAATAGGTTCATTGTCATTTTTCCTGATTTTACCCTCAAAGGTGATACGCCCATTATTCCAAACCTTAACCTTGAGGAGGCTATGCTTGGTACCACGACGGTCTTGATTAAGCTTACGGACTAGGCCATCAAATCTATTTTCCGTAGCAGAGCTCCCTGGAATCATGATAATGGGAGACAATTTTGAATTATAGAAAGTCTCTATTTCCTTGACATTTTTCCTAGTCCAACTATAGGATGGGACGGCTAGACCAATGAGAAAGAGAGCAATAAGGATAAAGACCAACTTAGTTTTTTTATTTAGTTTCAAGGCTTTCTCCTTCCTCTTTTAGACCGTGTTGTACCTTATTAGACAGACGCACAAATGGAATAAAGATAAGAATGTCGACTCCCAAACAGAGGATACTAATAGCTAGAGCTCGTAAGCTACCCCCAGTTCCGATAAAGGCGTAAAGAAGACTTGGTGTGCCATCTGGAACTGGATAAACCGCAGCTGGCATAAGATGGATAGCCAAGGACACCGCAGCAATACCTATATTTACCATAGGTGCCAGTAGGAAAGGAACCAAATAAACTAAATTTAACAAGACTGGTATCCCCACCATAAATGGAGCCCCATAGTTAAAGAGACTAGGAAAGACACTTAGAAGACTCACCTTCTTATCCTTATAACTGGTTGATGCTAAAAGCAGAGCCACCAAGAGGGCTAGCCCTGAGCCAATGCCAGCAACCATACCATAACTATGATAAAGGTTTGTTAGCGTATAAAGGTGGGGAAGCCCAGTCGTCGTATGATGAGAAACAGCATAGGTCAGATTTTCCAAGGCAAAACTATCCTCGGCAATGGAATTTGGGGTAAAAACCTGATTATTCCCAATCCAAGCAGAAAAAGTGTTCAAAAGTCCCATCATAAAGGTTGACAACAGATGATTATCAGTTACAGTAAAGGTAGAAGTAAACTTCCTAATCGTTTGAAAAACATTAGCTTGATCTCCAATAACAAGAAGAAGGTTAAGCCCAATAGCTAAAATGAGTGATAAAAAAATGGGACGAACAGTCTTTGGTTGATAAATATAGTCCTTATCCACAATCTGATCATCACTAGCTCTCGAAAAGCGAAAAATCTGGCCAACCAGATACCCCACAAATATAGCCAAAATAATGTTGATTGAATCCGGTAAATTGATACGAGTCAAGACACCATCGTTTAGCGGTGACAGCAACAGCTCCTGCGATCCTATAATCAAGCTAACCAAAAGGGATGTCACACCAGCTGTACCAGTACTTCTACCATAGTGACCAGCTGTGTATTTCCCTGCAAAATAGGTTGATAAGGGCCCTGCTAAGCCACCAAGAAAGTTGGAAAGATTAATGAGCACCTGCCCAGTTATCTTAAAGGTCGGTAACCAGTCAGAAACTGAAAACAGCTGATTGATATAGCCCATCTCCGAAAAAACAGATAGTGAAATCACCCGAATAATTCCTGAAATCAGAAAAAATGGAAAGAGCGAAATCAAGGTCTTTTGAGTAATCTGGACAAAGCCCCGCTCACGAAGCCAGAGAAACCTCAGGATCAAATAGTCTATCATGAAAGACTCCTAGAAATTGGCAAAAGTAAACTTTAAATGCAACGTTTTCTTACATTATAGCACAAAGAAAGAGGCCTCACCTTAATCCTGGGTTACACCAACTTCTCAATCTTACTAAAAATACTTTGTTATCTTTTAATACAAAAAAACATGAGTCTCCACTTTTGAGACTCATGGCCGATTATTTATTAAGCAAAAGTAGTCACATCAGAGGCGTCCAAACGAACAGACTCAAAGCCTTCTTCATCAGCTTTCCCAAGGGCAATAATCAAAATAGGCACATGTCGGTCTTCATCAAGACCAAACGCTTTGGCAAGACCGTCTTTTTTATAGCCACCGATGGCATTTGTATCGTATCCATAAGAGCGAGCAACGAGCATTAACTGCATAGCAGCAAGGCTAGAGTCGATATGGACAATTTCATTCATCACTTCGAAAGGAGCTTTCTCATACATTGGTACAATGCTTGATAGTTGTTTCTCCTTGACCTCTTCTGGCATTTTTCCTTGAGTAACGGCCTTCCCATAGATTTCTTCTGCTCTTTCTTGGCTCTTCAAATCGGCAAAAATGAGAACCATGGCTGAGGATGTTTCATTTTGTACACCATTGTAGCTGACAAAAGGTTTCAATTTATCTTTGCCTTCTTCGCTATCAACGACAACAAAGCGCCAAGGTTGCATGTTCACTGATGATGGTGCCGTAACGGTTTTATCCAAGATTTCCAACATTTCTTCACGTGGAATCTTGACAGAGGTATCAAACTTACGAATGGAACGACGGTTATATACAATATCTGAAAAATCATTACTTACTATAGGCATCTTATGTCTCCTTTTTATCATTAGACAAAATTAATATAACCAAGATTATAGCACAAGACTATTTTTATCAAAAACAATTACTACAAAAATACCTAAAGATTGGTTTTCTTGAGTCCCAGACGTTTCACTTCAGATGAATAGTAAACCATGATGGTCAAGAGGCTGAGTGTGATTAGCCAGATTGACTTAATATAAATGAAGCGCATGAGAAGAGCTGATACAACAGCACCAAGCATAAAACTGCCTACGACAAAGCTATAATTGACCGCCTGGCAACGATATTTTTTCTGATCCTTGCTACCCTGAATAACATAATAAAGTGCCGTCAGCATCCTTCGATAATTTCCTGAAGTCATAAAAATCACAAAGGGGTGATTTTCAATCTGACTACTGGTAAAAGTCTTCATCATGACACCCGCAGAAAATGCAATAATCGGAAGCTCTATTAGAGCATTTGGCCATAAGAATGGTAAAATAGCAGTCATCACACAAAGAGGAAGTAGACCATGAACACGACAGTAAGCATTCTTACGATGGTCTTTAAACCACATTCCAAAAAGAAAACCTATGGAAAAGAATAGAATAGAAAAACATCGCAACATGTTATGGTACATGCTACTACTACGCCAGTCAGCAACTAACAAGAGAATATTCCCCGTCTGAGTGGCAACCAAACTATGGTAATACATATGACAAAAGACATTCCAAAGCTCCCCCCGAAAAACTGAGCAAATGGGCCATCATACGTGTATTCTGAGGCAAAAGATTTCGAGACTCCATTACGTAACTCCCATCTATAAATAAAAAAATGATAGTTTTATTATAGTAAATCTAAAGAAACACACTAAAAATTAACTGTGTCAGGATCAACCTGAGTTTTGATCCCTTGAATCTTATCCAAGACTGCCATGTCTTCCTCTGACAAATCAAAGTCAAAGATATCCAAGTTGGCTTCAATATTTTTTGGTGTCACTGACTTAGGTAGTGGTAAGAAACCTTTTTGAAGGCTCCAACGTAGGGCAACTTGAGCAACAGATTTTCCATTACGTTCAGCCACTGCTTCAACATCTTCATTCCCAAAAATACTACCAGTACCTAGTGGGCTATACGCTTCAAGAAGAATGTCACGCTCTCGGCAATAGGCAACCAAATCTTCTTGGGTACAACCTGGAGCCAAGAGAATTTGATTGACATGTGGAACAATTTCAGCTGTTTCAAAAAGAGCTTCTAGATGATGTTGCATAAAGTTAGACACACCGATAGCACGCACCTTACCTTCTTTGTAGGCTTCTTTCATTGCCTTCCAAGCCCCTGCATTGCCAGCCTTCCAAGCATCATTCTCACGAAGTGCCTTTGGATTTGGCCAGTGGATGAGAAAAAGATCCAAATAATCCACACCTAATCTTTCGAGAGATTCGTCGATAGAGGCCTTAGCCAAATCGTAATCGTGCTTGTCATTCCAGAGTTTAGTCGTTAGGAAAAGATCCTCACGCGCCACATCACTATCAGCAATCGCCTTACCTACAGAAACCTCGTTACCGTAGATTTGTGCTGTATCAATATGGGTGTAACCAGCCTTAAGTGCGAAACTAACGCTATTGTAGGCTTCTTCCCCTTCTGGAATCTGCCAAGTCCCAAAACCAATTTTAGGAATAGCAACCCCATTTGAAAGTGTATATGTTTCCATCCTGTTCTCCTTTTCAAGTTGTAATAGGATTATCTTAAAAGATATCAGATAAAAATGCAAAGATTTGCTATGGACTACAGGAAAAACTCCAAATTGCAGTTTTCTACCAGGTGGTGCTCCTATTCCTTATGATTAATCTCTATCGTCATAACCTTTTGGATGGCTTGAATGCCATGCCCAGGCACTTTCGATGATTTTTTCGATATTGTCAAATTGTGGTTTCCAACCTAGGACTGTACGAGCCTTTTCAGAGGATGCAATCAATGTATCTGGATCACCAGGACGACGACCTGCTTTCTCAGCTGGAATTTCTTTATCAGTAACCTTACGAGCTGCTTCAAGGATTTGAAGATTTGAAAATCCTGTTGAAGATCCTAAGTTGAAGGCTGTTGACTCATTGCCCTTACGGAGATACTCCACTGCTAAGAGGTGGGCATCCGCTAAGTCGAATGGATGTACATAGTCACGAACATTGGTACCATCTGGAGTATTGTAGTCGTCTCCAAAAATCATGATTTTCTCACGAACACCTTGAGCCACTTGGAGAATAATTGGCAAGAGGTGGGTTTCAGGACCATGATCCTCACCAATCGAACCATCAGGTTTGGCACCCGCCACATTAAAATAACGAAGAGGAACATACTTGATGCCGTAGGCTTGGTCTGACCACTTCATGATAGTTTCCATCATAAGCTTACTTTCACCGTAAGGATTGATTGGGTTTTGTGGTGTGGTTTCAAGGATTGGAATTTCCTCAGGAATACCATAAGTCGCAGCTGTTGATGAGAAGACAATGTATTTGACACCACATTCGTTCATGACCTCAAGCAACTTCACCATACCAGAGGTGTTATTGTCAAAATATTTAAGTGGTTTTTCCATAGACTCAGCCACAAGTGAGTAAGCCGCAAAATGAATAACCGCATCAACATCAGGATTTTCCTTAAAGACTTTACGCATAAAATCTTGATCTGCTAAATCCCCCTCGTAGAATACAGCGTCTGGATGGACTGCCGCACGGTGACCCGTCACCAAGTTATCCACGACAACAACTTTTTCTTGGCCCGCTTCAACCAAACGGTCCACCATGTGAGAACCGATGTAACCAGCTCCACCTAAAACTAAGATTGCTATAAATTTACCTTTTTCTTATTTTTCTATTATGAAAACATACTTCTAGTCTACGAGACCAACTTGAGTTAAGTAAGGTGAAAGAGGATAAAAAATGGTCGCCAACAGTTAGTTGGCAAGCATTTTTCCTTTATGAAATTAAATATTCTAAAGCGATTGTTATCTAGAAATCTAACTGCTGAGATGAGAACCCAAATTAAATAATAACTCTAAAGGACTATCATAAAAAATACGTTTCATGATTGACTTTCACCTCTTTTTCTCCAATAAATCGTCCTTCGCTAATAGCATTTACCTTCGGCATTTGATATAATTTTTCTCAGAGGTATTTTTATTTATGAAGAAACAAGCTTTTAGTTCTGAACAGTATTTGAATCTACAACGCGACCATATTTTAGAGCGTATTAACCAGTTTGACGGTAAGCTCTACTTGGAGTTTGGTGGAAAGATGTTGGAAGATTTCCACGCTGCCCGTGTCCTTCCTGGTTATGAGCCTGACAATAAAATCAAGCTCCTTCAAGAGTTCAAAGATCAGGTTGAAGTGGTCATTGCCATTAATGCTAGCAATATCGAGCACTCTAAGGCTCGTGGTGACCTTGGAATTTCTTACGATCAAGAGGTCCTTCGTCTGATTGATAAATTCAACGAGCTCAATATCTATGTGGGTTCTGTTGTTATTACGCAGTATTCAGGTCAACCTGCAGCTGATGCCTTCCGTAACCAACTGGAAAAAAATGGCATCACGTCTTACATCCACTACCCTATCAAGGGCTATCCAACGGATATCAACCATATCATTTCTCCTGAAGGTATGGGAAAAAACGACTATATCAAGACTAGCCGTAACCTGATTGTCGTTACCGCACCTGGTCCTGGTTCTGGTAAATTAGCAACATGTTTGTCTAACATGTACCACGACCAAATCAATGGTATCAAATCAGGTTATGCTAAATTTGAAACATTCCCAGTTTGGAATTTGCCGCTTCATCACCCAGTTAACTTGGCCTATGAAGCTGCCACTGCCGACCTTGATGATGTCAATATGATTGACCCATTCCACTTGGAAACTTATGGCAAAACTACGGTAAACTACAACCGTGACATCGAGATTTTCCCAGTCCTCAAACGTATGCTTGAGCGCATCCTTGGTGAGTCACCTTACGCTTCACCTACGGATATGGGTGTTAACATGGTTGGTTTTGCCATTACGGATGATGAGGCAGCTAAAGAAGCCTCTAAACAAGAAATCATCCGTCGCTACTATCAAACCGTTCTTGATTTCAAAAATGAACGTGTGCCTGAGACTGCTGTCAAGAAGATTGAGTTGCTCATGAACGATCTTGGTATCACGCCTGAAGATCGCCAAGTGGTCGTTGCAGCACGCGCTAAGGCTGAAGAAACAGGTGGTCCTGCCCTTGCCCTCGAATTGCCGAATGGTCAAATCGTCACTGGTAAAAATTCGGAACTCTTTGGTCCAACAGCTGCAGCTTTGATTAATGCTATCAAGACTTCTGCAGGCATTACTAATGAAACGAAACTTATCGAGCCTGAGGTAGTTAAACCAATCCAAGGACTGAAAATTGACCATCTGGGTAGCCGTAATCCTCGTCTCCATTCCAACGAAATCCTCATCGCCTTGGCCATTACTGCTGCCAACAATGCGGATGCGGCGCGTGCCATGGAGGAACTTGATAACCTTAAGGGGTCTGAAGCTCACTCAACTATAATCCTTACTGATGAAGATAAAAATGTTCTTCGTAAGCTTGGTATCAATGTCACATTCGATCCTTACTATCAATACGACAAATTGTACCGTAAGTGATAACTGACTATAAACATCAAAGACCTCAGTTTTAATAACTAGGGTCTTTTAAAAATGACTTTAGCTTGATAAAGAAAAAAGGGAAACTCTATCGAGTTCCCTTTTTGATAACTAATTTTTCGTCTCAACCCGTTCCTAATAAAAAGGGGTGGCCTAGCATTATTATGAAAAAATGAGTTAAAGGTATCAAACAGAGGGCTAAGCCACTCCCGATTCTAATCAGCCTACGATTTCTAACTTGAGAAAAGGTAAGCTAAAAAGCAAAACTATGGTAGATAGAACAGCAACAAGTGGGAGGTAACGACCTCCAAAAAGGTAGAGAAGCAATGGAGCTATCGCTATCAAATGATTTAGAAAATTGCTAGTAACCCGAACGGTTTGTCCATCCTCCACAGTAATAGTATTGGACTTGTAACCCAATTTACCAACACTCAATCGAGCTTTTGATGACGGTAGGGAAACAGTCACTGCTTCCACACCAGAAACCGTCCCGACAAGACTAGTGTCTACTCGAATGGGACTCTTTCTAGCCACCTTACTAGCTTCTATTGTAATACTAGCCACTAAGCATCTCCTTTTCCTACCTTCTACTTATAGTATACACTTTTTCGGAAAGCTTTCACAAGATAATCGACTATTAAATCAAGGTTCCTTTACAATTTGTGCCTTTTCAAAAAGTATTGGATATCTTGATTACTATATCACTATCCACTTTTCCTTCAAAAAATCAATTATTTTTGACAGGAAATCCGTTATAAGATATAATGTAACAACGTCGTTTACAACTAGTTGGTAATAATGTAAATATAGAAAAAAGGTTACATGAAATCATATAAAGGAATTCTCCTACTAACCGTAAGCATTGTTCTTACGGTCTACGTCTGGTTAGCAACGGGCATGACAAACTTCGTCACTCCCGGTCTAACTTTAACAACCTTATCATGGACTTTTATATTGGCAACACGATCACGACTTTTAGAAAAACTCTTTAACGGAATTGAGAGAATGTACGCTATCCACAAATTTCTTGCCATCTTATCAGTTATTCTCCTTGTCTTCCACAACATCGGTATGAGGAGTCTATAGGGGTCCCGTCTAGCTGGTCAGCTAGGAAACCTTGACATTCATACTTTCTTGGCCATTGTAGTTCTGGCCTTTCTTGGTAAAAGTCTCAAATACGAGACTTGGCGTTGGCTTCATCGGTTGGTTTACTTAGCCTATATTTTTGGTCTCTCCCATGTCTATTTGATTATAGTTTTTTAATTTCATTTTCAATCTCTTGGTCTTCCCATCTTATAGCCCAAACCCCAAACAGTTTTGATAGCAGGAGTATTTGATTTTGTATACTTGGTCAACTCTTGCCTCAAAGCATGGATATGAACATTGAGTGTATTACTATCATCCACATATTCCTCTTGCCATACCTTCTCGTAAAGTTCCGTCTTTGAAAAGGCTCTCTCAGGATTGCTAGCCAATATCCATAGAAGTTCAAAGGATTTCACTGTCAATTCCAAAGATTGGTCCCCTATGTGAACCTCATGAGTCACATGGTAGATTACTAAGTCACCAAGATCGATCCGCTCTGTCTCACTTCAACGGCTAAGGCGACGTAAGATATTATTCACTCTTAAAACCAATTCGCGCAGGCTAAACGGTTTGGCTATGAAATCATATCCCCCCAAACTTAATCCATAAATCTTATCCTGCTCGCTTGTTTTAGCAGTTGTAAAGAGAAAGGGTTGATTAGGAGCAATATATTGAACCTCACTGATAAAATCATAACCGTTCATATTGGGCATCATGATATCTGTGATGATGACGTCAATAGATTTTTTTCTGAAAAGTTCTAATCCCTCCTTGCCATCATGAGCAACTAAAACATCGTATCCCGCCTGTAAAAAATAGCGGTTTTGAATATCTATCTCATCATCAACCAGCAAAATTGTCTTTTTCATCTGACGCTCCTTTGATAAAAACAGTGTTACACATAGTCAGTATAACACTATTTATTCTAATATTTAAATGATTTGAATCTTAATCTTCTCGTTTGGTTGTCAAACCTAAAAGTCCAACAAGACCTGCCAAGGCTAGACCAAACATACCAAGGCCAGCTGTAGCCGTTTGAGCTTTCCCAGTATTTGGTAGTATAGGTTGCCCATCATTTTTCTTAGTCTTAGCCATGGAATTATCTGTGGAATCAGCCATTCTCATCTCTGAAACATGGGCCTCTTTCGTCATATATTTAATTTTGTTCATTAAGTCTGACGTAGAAGAAGACATAGATATCTGATCTCCTTGAGGAGTTCTGGACATCATTTCTGATCCATGAAGTCGAATCGTTACTTGATGAGTAGCAACTAGATTGCTCAAGTCTGGTTTGCCATCTTTAGAACCATACACTTTGACAGTAGCTTGGTAAGTGTGAGTGCCATTGGCACGAAGTTGGTCTAGAAGGGCTTGTCCTTCTTTGCCTGTCGTGTTACCATTCAAATCTACTTCTTAGAAATATTGGCCTTTAGCCAAGCCTTTTGGAGGTGTTGATTGTATCTTTAGGTAAGTGGGGTTGGAATAAATATAAAACACATAAGGAATTAAAGGCAGAAGAAAAAAACGAAATAGAAACTATTAAGGAAACAAGTGCAAAGGATTATGCTGAAAATCTATTGAATGAAGCAGATGAAGATGATGAAATTGTCGATATTATAATTGATGAAGATGATTCAATCATTACAGTTGATTTTAGTTAATCTAGTTAAAAAGCAACAACCACATAATATAGGTTGTTGCTTTTTTTAGTATATGTGATTTTCCAAAAGATGAATTTGAAGAATATTGTCGAGTTGGACTAATCTATACCCTTCATTAGTCTTTATTGATATTTCCTTACGAGACAGTTCTCTCACTTCACCAAATAAAGTAACTTTTTTATCTCTATGTTTGATAGTGAACTGCCCTTTAAGTTGGTTGGCATAGAGTTGAGAAAGTAATAAGAGTTTCTGAGGTTTACTTAAGTCTGTTGAGAAGTCAAAACGATTTTTAGCAGCATGTAATGATGAGGTATGTTCGGACAGAAAGAACCCCATCCACTTTTGCATCCCTGGATCCTGGTATTCTCTTGCTGCTTGAAATGGTAAATAGGAACGATCAATCATTTTAAACCATCCAATCCTCCAGCAGAATGTCCTCCTATAAGACTACTTCTGGCAATACTTCTCGATGCACCGTCAAGTGCATTAGCTTTTAGTAGAGAGGTAAAGCCAAATTGGTCTCTGATAGAATCTATTGCTGTCTGGAGCCTTTCTTCTTTTTCAATTTGTTCGACATCATCGAACAGTGAGATTAAATCAAAAGATTCATCTACAAAACCAGAATAATTAACCGCTACACTTCGGATTGCTCCTGAGGTGTATTTATTATGGAATAACTTCAACACATAGTTTGTCAGCATGTTAGTGTTATTCGTTGGTTCAATTTTCATTTGAGTATTGATAGAGCATTTGTTTTCTTGCTTAGAGTAGCCAAGGTGTATAGAAACAACAGTCGCTTTTTTGCCTATCTTTCTCAGTCGGATAGCAACTTGTTCGGCCATCTCTCTAAGGACAATTTCAATATCTCGTTGTCTGAAATAGTCTCTAGGAAGAACCTGGGAGTTGCCTAGACCTTTTGATTTTGGTTTATAGGGTTTGTGAACGTTACTTTCATCAATACCATTAGCATGAAACCATAATCGAAGACCAGCTACCCCTAATTCTTTCTTCAAGATATCTGGGTTAGCATTTGCTAAGTCTTTGATTGAATGGATACCTAACGTGTTGAAGCGTTTCTCCATTCTTTTACCGATACCCCAGAAATCCGTCATGTTTGGAATAGCCCATACTTTCTGTTCTACATCCTCATAGGACCAATTAGCCCTCATGGTTGGTGTTTTCTTTGCTTCATTATCAAGGGCAAGTTTAGCAAGTAAGGGGTTAGCGTTGGACATACCAACGGTTGAATAGATGCCAGTTTGTCTCCAAATGTCTCTCTGAATCTTTGCAGAAATAAGGTCGAGTTTTTGTTTTCGAGACAACTGCTTATCTGGAACGAAGTAATTAAGAGAACTAGATAGGTCAATAAAACCTTCATCTATAGAATAAGGGTAAATATCATTTGGGCTACCATAGTTTTGAAAAATGCCTTGGATTTCCATATTAACTGAGACGTATTTGTCCATTCTGGGAGGAACGATGAAAGTCACTTTTGCCCAGTCTTCAATGAATCGCACGTATTCTGGATCTGTTCTCAGTCCTTGTCTCTTGGCATTGTAATACGAGAACTTTCTTGTTTGAACATCAAAAGGGAGGCCGTAAGCTCTTCCTACGTTTGATTTTCCAAACACTTTCTTAAATATTGGTGAAGAAGCAAGGATAAGTCCTGCAGAGTTATCGGCTCTACTCATAACACATAGAGAAGTTTTTAGAGGATGTAGTCCTCTTTCAACACATTCGACGCTAGCATAAAAAGACTTCATATCGATAAAAGCGATATCACTTCTTGGTTCTCTTGAATAATCAAAATATCCCATGTGCCACCTCTTTTTGTTAGTTTATAAGCTAACAAAAAGTATAGACTATTTTGGTGAAGTTATCAAGTGTTACCAATAGTCTCCGAGAGTAAAAAACACCAATAGCAGTAATTGGCGTTTTCAGTATTCTTCTGACTTTTTTAAAGGAGTTTCAAGTTATTGGAAGGCCATCGAAAGCACTTAAATAGTCATTTCTTTTTTTGGCATCTTCTGCAGTTTTATAGACTTCAACACACCCACCTGCATCCATACCTTTTGCTACTAAATCAGCACCAGCAACTGGATTAGTCACTTCATTGTCAGCGAAATAAACTGCTGCTGTATAACTTCCTTGCTTATTTAAGTCTTGGTTTGGATCATTATTTTCTGTGGCTGACTGAACATCAGTAATCGTAACAATTTCCTTAAGACGACTTTCCACAAATGTATTGGAAGGATTTGTAATTTGTTTTAACTGCTTTACACTCGTTGAATACTTCTGATTTTTATCTTTAAGTTCTTTTATCTCTGTTGTGTAGTTGATTGGTTTTTTAGTGATTTAACTTGTTTATTGATGTCGCTTGTTTTCTTTTTGATTTTAGGAATTACTTGTTTCTTCTTTTCAACAGTTGAGACTTCGTTTTTTAACTTAACCGTCAGATTTTCGTCTAAAGGTTTATCTTTACTACTAAGTAGTTTCTTAGACGCTTTTATTGTTTCCTCTAAGCTACGGTTTTCTTTTTCAATTTTGGCTATCACTTCATTAAATGACTGTACCGCTATTTGATGTGGTGAAATTGCAAGTACATAGTACCCTATACCAAAACAGAGTAGTACGATAAGAGAAATTACGGCACTTTTCTTTGTATTAATTCTTTTCATAAAAGAAGATTCTTTCATAGTCTATATATTTATATAATTTTCCGAAAATTCTATCTTTTTTTGATTGCGATTCACTATTTTTTGTGTATAATTATAACATATAGTAGGAAATTTATGAAAAACATTGAAGATAGTATTACCACTGCCCCTAGAACAGGGGTACTTGCAGATTTTTTTGAAAAAACTGCATTAGGCGAGTTGGGAGAGCCAAACAATACTTATTTAAGTGATATTAATTTATTTAAAAATGACGAAAAAATGTTATCTTTTTATTTAAATCATAGAAAATTACAAGGACAATTTGACAAGCATTTCTACTTAAGTATTCCCTTTATATTAGAAGAAGAATGTCGCGTTGGCTCAGCATTAAAAGATTACTTAGAAAAAAGAGATAGTATATAGTATTTATATGTTCTCGAAGCCGCTGAAGGAACAATGGCTA
>ENA-ORVB01000247-ORVB01000247.1-human-gut-metagenome-genome-assembly--contig:-NODE-247-length-47132-cov-24.1956_pt1 | contig 47132 bp, 54 predicted proteins | sample MGYA00242090_ERZ509231 | MGnify/ENA primary metagenome ERZ509231 (study PRJEB26280, sample SAMEA2338798) | human gut metagenome | biome: human gut; feature: human-associated habitat; material: faeces...
TTTATTAAACTTCTAATAGAAATATTAACTAATTCCTTATTTTTCTCTTAAAAAGTCAAATTATAATTTCCTTATATATAAAAAAAGATGGGGATATTGTAAATATCAATTACAATAACTCCATCTCTTTTTTCAACTATTAGATCTCTCTAATATGAATATTTTGGCTTCTATCTGGTCCAACTGATACAACAGATATTGGGCATCCAACAATCTCTTCAATTCTCTTTAAATACTTCTTACAATTTTCTGGTAAATCATCATAACATTTTACTTGAGTTATATCTTCATCCCATCCAGGTAACTCTTCATATACAGGTTTTGCTCTATATAACATTTCAGTATCTGCTGGCATAAATTCATAAATCTCTCCATCTACTTCATAAGCAGTACAAATTTTTAAAGTTCCTAATCCACTTAATACATCTATCTTAGTAATAACTATATCTGTAAGACCATTTATCATTGTAGCGTATTTTCCTACTACTAAGTCTAACCAACCACATCTTCTTGGTCTACCAGTTACAGCACCATACTCTCCACCAAGTTGTCTTACTTTCTCTCCAAATTCTCCATGTAATTCAGTTACAAAAGGACCTTCTCCAACTCTTGTAGTATAAGCTTTCATAACTCCAATTCCTTTGTCTATCTTTCTAGGTGATACTCCAGCTCCTGTAGTAACTCCTCCTGTAGTTGGTGAAGATGAAGTTACAAATGGATATGTTCCATAGTTAATATCTAGCATTAGTGCTTGTGCTCCCTCAAATAAAACTAACTTATCTTCATCAAGAGCTTTATTTACTACAGGGATAGTATCAATTATTCTATGTCTTATTTTATTTGCATATTCAGTATAATCAGCTAGTATCTTATCATAGTCTAATGGTTCAGCTCCATAGATTTTTGTTATTATTTCATTTTTGGCTTCTAAATTATATTTTAATTTTTTAGCAAATTTATCCATATCTAATAGGTCTACCATTCTGATTCCATCTCTCCAGATTTTATCAGCATAACATGGTCCTATTCCCTTTTTAGTAGTTCCTATTTTCATCTCTCCAGCATTTGCTTCTTTTAATTCATCTAATTTTACATGATAAGGCATAATAACATGTGCTCTATCACTTATTAAAACATGGTCTGTTCTAGCTCCTCTAGTCTCTAATGATGCTAACTCATCTAATAATACTTTTGGATCTACTACAACTCCTGGTCCTATTATACAAGTTCCACCATGTAATACTCCTGAAGGTAAAAGTTTTAATATAAATTTCTCTCCATTTACTACTACAGTGTGTCCTGCATTGTTTCCACCTTGGAATCTTACAACGTAATCAGCTCTATCTGCTAATACATCTATAATTTTTCCCTTTCCTTCGTCACCCCATTGAGTTCCTACTACTACATATCCAGCCATTGTTACCTCCTACTAGCCTACTTTATTTTTTCAATTTCAATATAGTTAATATTTTTGTTATGTTTACATAAAAATAGTTGTTCAAACTCTGTCTTTATATTGTCTGCTGCCTTTTCACTCTTATGTAAGTCTGCAGTATGATACACTACTCTATATCCATCTAAGCTCTCTACTAAATCAATTACATCTTGATAATATTTATCGTGGTCAGTTTTAAAGTAAAACATTCCACCTTTTTTAAGTATCACATCTAAAGTTTTGAAAAAACTCTCCTGTACAACTCTATTTTTTTCATTCTCTTCCCAAGGATCTGGGAAGTTTACATATATACCATCAACTTCATTTTCAGCTACAAACTCAAGTATCTCTTCTCCTCTTCTTCTCAAGAAAAATGCATTAGTTGATCCATCTCTTTTTACCTTATTAGCTGATAGTACAAGTCTTTTAAATCTCAATTCAAGTCCCATATGATTTCTCTCAGGATATCTCTTTGCCATACCTTGAGCAAAGTTTCCACTACCAGAACCTATTTCTAAATATATTGGATTATCATTTCCAAAAAACTCATGCCACTTTCCTTTGTATGAATCCATTATCTTTTTATCATAGATAATGTACTCTGGATAGTCCAAAAGTCTAAACATATATGGATTATAGTTTTTTCTTGGACTTTTAAAGAAGTGACTCCATAGATTTTCTCTTAAATCTTCCATTTTTCCTCCATTACAATTTGTTTAACTTCTCTATAATCTTATCAGCTGTCCTGCTATTTTTCTTAAAAAGCTCCCTTATCTTCTCATAAGATTTTTCTTGATTCTTCTCTATATTTTTAATAGCTTGTAAAAACTCAGTAGTATCCTTTACCTTATAGCCTAAATTTAGTTCCAATATCTCCTTAGATATCTCCTTTACATTTTGTAGATATGGTCCAAAAATTGGAGTCTTTCCATAAAATAGTGGTTCAAGTAAACTATGTCCCCCTATATTTACTAAAGTTCCTCCTACAAAAGCTATATCTGTAATAGAATATATCTTTCTCAATACCCCTATTTTATCCACAATAACTATATCAGTTTTACCTAAAGATTTTTGCTCAATCTCACTATACTTTTTGTAGGTAAAACCATATTTTTTTACAATCTCCTCTATCTGTGGAGTTCTCTCTATATGTCTAGGAACCAAGATCAAAACTGTATCTTCCATCTCTTTAAAGGTATCTAGTAAAATTTCATACTCTCCACTTCTACTGCTTCCAGCAGTAAATACCTTCCTTCCCTCTACACTAAAAAGCTCTCTTAACTCTCTTTTCTCATCTTCACTATACTCTTGAAATGAGATATCAAACTTTAAATTTCCAAGAGTTTCTACTCTACTTTTTTCAGCACCTATCTCTATTATTCTTCTACTATCTTCATCACTTTGCATATAAAATCTATCTACATACAAAAATATTTTTTTTAAATAACTAGATAGTTTTTGATACCTCCTAAAGCTCCTATCAGAAATTCTTCCATTTACTATAATAACTTTAGATTTTCTGCCAATCTCTGTTATTAAATTTGGCCAAATCTCTGTTTCCACTAAAATCAATAGATTTAACTTTATTCTCTTTAAAATATCTAAAATATTTTTTCTATCATCTAATGGAAAATAAAAAATATCTACTCTCTCATTTTTTACAAATTTATCTCTGGCTACTCCTATTCCAGTGTCAGTAAACATAGTCAGAAGTATTCTCTCTTTTCTATTATCTAAAAGTTTTTTTATTAGAGTTTCAGAAAGATTTATCTCTCCTACTGATGAACAGTGTACCCATATATACTCTTCTTTTTTTAGTGAAGAAAAATCTTGTTTCAATCTTTTTTTTAAGAACTCTCCCTTTTTTCCACCTATCATCATTAAAATTAGAATAAAAGGTTGTAATATCCTTCTAATTATTTGATAAAACATTTTAAGCTCCTATTTTTTCATCTATATATTTAGAAATAACCTCTACTACCTCATCAATACTCATAGTACTACTATCTATCTCATGAGCATCTTCAGCTTTTTTTAGAGGACTTTCCTTTCTAGTAGAGTCTATAAAATCTCTCTCTTTAATAGATGCTAATACTGATTCATAATCAGCCTCTACTCCTTTTTCTTCATACTCCTTAAGTCTTCTTTTGGCTCTTTCCTCTGGAGAAGCTACTAAATATATCTTTACATCTCCACTTGGAAATACTACTGTACCTATATCTCTACCATCTAAGATAACACTCTTTCCTTTGCTTATTTCTCTTTGTAAATCTACAAGTTTTACTCTTACCTCTTTTATTGCAGACACTGGAGATACTATTGCACTTACTCTAGGAGTTCTTATCTCATCAGAAACATCTTTTCCATTTAGAAAAAATTGATTTCCTACAATATCTAACTTTGTATTTTTAAGCATAGTTTCAATAGCTTTGCTATCTTGTAAGTCAATACTATTCTCTAAAGCATAAAGGGCTATCATTCTATACATAGCTCCAGTATCTAGATATGTAAATCCATACTTCTTAGCAATTATTTTAGCTATTGTACTCTTTCCACTTCCAGCAGGTCCATCTACTGTAACTATAAACTCTTTCATTTTCCCTCCTAATTATGCTTTTATAAGCATAGCTCTCCACTCTTTATCAGCTTTTATCTCTTCTACTGTAAATCCTAAACTCTCTACTTCTCTTTTTAATAACTCACATTTATCTTCAATAATTCCAGAGAAGATAATCTTTCCATTTGGTTTTACAACCTTTGAAATATCATGTAAAAGTATAAGTAGTACATCAGCTAGAATATTAGCCACAACTACATCAAATTTCTTATTCTCAACAACAGAGATTAAATCTCCTTTATAAACTTTAGCTTTCTCTTCACTAATTTTATTTAATTCAAGATTTTCTTTAGCTGATTCAACTGCTAATTCATCTATATCAGTTCCATATATTTCACTAGCTCCAAGTCTATCAGCTGCAATCATAAGTATTCCAGAACCTGTTCCTACATCTATTACACTATCTCCTTCAGAGATATTCTCTTCCATAAGTTTTAAACATAGTGAAGTAGTAGGGTGTGAACCTGTACCAAAAGCTCTTCCTGGATCTAATTCTATTATAAGTTCATCAGCTTCTGGAGTATACTCTCTCCAAGTAGGTTTTACTACAAATTTTTCACTTACTTTTTCTGGGAATAAATATTTTTTCCAGCTATTTTGATAGTCTTCTTCATCATACTCATAAAAATCAACTGTATAGATTATATCATCTCTATCAGCAAATTTTTCTTCAAAAGTAGATAATATTGCCATCTTTCTTTTTTCAGCATAAGGATTTAATGGAAAGTAAGCAGAAATAGCATGGTCTACCATTAAAAATTCCTTCTCATTTTTATAAAAATCTAACGGATTTTTACTTTTCATTGGTTCTTCTATCTTTAATCCAGTTACTCCAAACCCATAAAATATATCTGAAATCTCTTTAGTAGCTCTCTCTATATCATCACTTTCATATATTACTTTTATCTCTACTACTTTCATTCTTCACTCCTTATAAATATGATATCTCCATAAGTGTTTTACTAATTCTCTCTATTTTTTTACACTCTCCAGTTTCCTCATCTAGCTCTATATCCAATCCACAAAGTCTTTCATTTCCTTCTGCTATCTCAAATCTTTGAGGAAGAGAGTTTAAAAATTTTGGTAATACAGATTGAACTTTCATTCCTATTACTCCATTTTCTGAACCTGTCATTCCAACATCTGTAATATACCCTGTTCCCTCTGGTAAAATTCTCTCATCAGCTGTCTGTATATGTGTATGAGTTCCAAATACTACAGAAGCATAACCATCTAAATGCCAACCCATAGCAATTTTTTCTGATGTTGCTTCAGCATGAAAATCTACTATTATAAATTTTGTCTCTTTCCTAATCTCTTTTATTATCTCTTTAGCTTTTTTAAAAGGACAATCAATAGGTACCATAAATACTCTTCCTTGAATAGATACTACTCCTATTTTATTTCCCTTTCTATCTTTTACTATTGTATATCCTTTACCTGGTGTATTTTCATCTGGATAGTTAGCTGGTCTTAAAACTCTATCACTTCTATCTAAGTATTCATATAGCTCTTTTTTATCCCAAATATGATTTCCACTAGTTATTACATCACAACCCCACTCTTGTAATTGGTCAGCTAATTTTGCTGTAAGTCCAAATCCAGCAGCAGCATTTTCTCCATTTACAATTATAAAGTCATACTCTTTTCCTTTTTTCTCTAAAAAAGTTTTTAAAGTCTCTCTTCCTGGGCTTCCAACTATATCTCCTACCACTAAAATTCTCATTAATTTCCCTCTTTCTATCAATAGGTTTTTACATTCAATTATATCATAAAACCCATAATTTTGTCCAAAAATTATTTAATTTTTTATTTATTTCTAAGTATATCTTTTCTTTTTTTGCCATAAAAAAATGTTAGTATATCTATAAAATAACTACTTGAAAGGAGGAATTTATGTACTTAAATTTTTTAAATTATTTTAGGGGATTTGCAATTTTTTTAATTGTTATGGGGCACTCTTTCTATATTACTAATTTTTTTAATCTTAGTAATCCCATCGGTAATCCATTTTTCAGAAAACTTTTTTTTACTATGACTACTGGAGGAACATCACTTTTTGTCTTTATATCTGGTTTTTTATTTCATCATATTTTTTATTCTAGAGGGTTCAACTTTAAAAAATTTATGAAAAATAAATTTAAAAATGTTTTTCTCCCATACTTAATTATAATTACTCCTATTATAATGATTAGATTTCCGGAAACCCTTACAGAAAAATCTATAAATTTATCTGATATAATTAGATTAATACTTATGTATCTTTCTGGAGCCCTTCTTGATTCTACTTGGTATATCCCCTTTGCCTTTGTGCTTTTTATATCTTCTCCAATATTTATAAGATATATTGAAGCTAAAAAAGGAAAGATAGCTGTCATTATAATTGGACTTCTTATAGGAATGATAATACACAGACCTGCACATAATTTACATATCAATGTTATTCAGGCATTACTTTATTTTTCTCCAGCTTATTGTCTTGGAATATATACATCACAAAATAAAGAAAAACTTTTACCTTATTTAAAAAAACATAATTCTTTTATATTTTTACTTTGGGTAGGAATGGGAATTTTTCAAGTACACATAAATAAATTTATGAATATGCATAAAGCTAATATGTTTGCTTATAATGGCATTGACTTAATGGGAATACAAAAAATAATAGTGTGTCTATTCTTTGTTGGTTTATTTTATAAAATTCAAGATAAAAAATGGATTTTTATAGAAAAACCACTATCGCTTTTAGCTGACTATAGCTTTCCTATATTTTTTATACATAATTACTTTATATTAATTACAAAGTATTTTTTAGAAAAGTATAACTTTACATTGAACTTCAGTTATTTAGGACTTATATTTTTTACAACTTATATCTGTATCTTATCTATGATTTTTACTAAAATTATTAAATTGATTTTCAAAAAGAATAGCCGAATGATAATAGGAGGATAAAATTAAAAGGGAGCTTTCGCTCCCTTTTTTTATTTAGCATAATCTACAGCTCTTGTTTCTCTAACTATTGTAACTTTAATTTGTCCTGGATATTGCATAGATTCCTCTATTTTCTTAGCAACATCTCTTGCCATCTTAGTAGCTTCATCATCTGACATAGCTTCTGGATTTACTATTATTCTAAGTTCTCTTCCTGCTTGAATTGCAAATGAAGATTCTACTCCAGAGAATGAATTTGCTATCTCTTCAAGACTTTCTAATCTCTTTAAGTAAGCTGTTAATGTTTCTCTTCTTGCCCCTGGTCTTGAAGCTGATACAGCATCTGCTGCTTGAACAATTATAGCTTCAACTGTTTCAAATTCTACTTCATTATGATGCGCCATTACAGCATTTAAAACATCTTGTTTTTCTCCAAATTTCTTTAAAAATTCTCCTCCTATGAGAGCATGTGAAGCTTCTATATCACTTTCCAACACCTTTCCAACATCATGTAAAAGACCTGCTCTCTTAGCAAGCTCAGTATCCGCACCTATTTCAGCTGCTAAATTAGCAGCTAATTTAGCTACTTCTATTGAGTGAGTTAAAACATTTTGTCCATAACTTGTTCTATATTTTAATCTTCCTAATGTTCTAATGATCTCTGGATGCATTCCTGGAATTCCTAATTCTATTAAAGCTCCTTCTCCAGCATCTACTATCTCTTTTTCTATCTCTTTTCTAGCTTTATTTACAACTTCTTCTATCTTACCTGGATGAATTCTTCCATCAGTAATTAATTTTTCAATAGCAAGTCTAGCTATCTCTCTCTTTACTCCATCAAAACTTGAAAGTACTACTGCTTCTGGAGTATCATCTATTATTATATCTACTCCTGTAAGTGCCTCAATAGCTCTAATATTTCTTCCTTCTCTTCCTATTATTCTACCTTTCATCTCATCATTTGGTAGATTTACAACAGATACAGTAGCATCTACTACATATTCAGCTGATGCCTTTCCTATTGCTGTTGATAATATTCTTCTTGAAATTCTATCTTTTTCATCTTCTAATTTATTTTCAAACTCTCTAATTGCAACAGCAGTTTCATGTGTTAGATCATCTCTTAATTTAGCTATTAGAATCTCTTTAGCTTCTGTTTTAGATAATCCTGAAATTCTTTCAAGTTCATCTTCTTGCTTTAATTTTATAGCTTCTATCTCTTCTTTTTTAGCTTCTAACTCTTCTGTTGTTTTTTCCAACTCTTGACTTTTTAACTCTAACTTTTCTATTTTATTATCAAGAGTCTCTTCTTTTTTTGTAAGTCTAGCTTCCTTTTGTAAAAGTTCGTTTTTAGCATTTTTTATCTCTTTTTCTGCTTCTTCTTTGATAGAATATGCATGTTCTTTTGCTTTTAATTCTATCTCTTTTCCTTTAGCTTGTGCATCTTTTTCTGCATTTTCTATTATTTCTTTTGCTTTTATTTTTGATTTAGTTACTTCATCTTCTAAATCGTTAAGTTCATTTATTTTTTTATCTATAACAGACTTTTTATATAGTATAGCAAATACTATTCCCAGTCCGATTATTATCAAACCTATACCTAATACTGTGCTCATAATTATTTCCTTTCTACATTTTATTTAAAATTAGCTACTGCCTCATCTTCTGTTTCATATATTTCGAATATTTCATCTAATCCTATCATTTCAAAAATAGTTTTAATATGTTCATTTAATTTTATTAATTTTATATCTCCACCCATTTCTTTTACTACTTTCAATTTTCCTCTTAAAATTCCCATAGCTAAGCTATTAATGTGAGTAACTTCTTCAAAGTCAATTATAAATTTTGTAGAATCTCCCTCTACTAATTTTGTAATTCTTTCTTTTAATTTTGGTGCTACTAATGCATCTAATTCCCCTACAACTTTTAATTCTTTAATCTCCCCTAAGTTTTTTTCAAGTATTTCGAAATTGTTTACCATTTCTTACTCTGCCTCCTTAACTTTTTTCTCTACTCTAAATAGTGTTCCATTTAGTTTTTTTTCAATTTTAAAATCATCCGCAATGGCTCTTGCTATAAAAAGACCCATTCCACCCTCTTCTTTACTCAATTTCTCTTCATCAAATCCAACTCCATTATCCTCTACTACTAGTCGAATAATATCATTCGATTTCTGAATTTCTAAAATGATATCTCCAGGTTTATATTCATAACCATGTTCAACTACATTTGTTGAAAGTTCATCTACCACTGATAAAAGTTGAAATACATCCCTTTGACTTACTTGATGTAACTCTAAGTATATTTTTACCATGGCTCTTATTAAAGATAAATTTTCTAAAGAAGAAGGTACAGTAATTTTTACCTCATTTGGCTTCATTATTATCTCCTTCTCTCTTTAAACTTTACTATTTTCCACTCCTCATTTTTTAATTGATATTCTACCTCATAATATATTGTTGAACTATGTATATTAAATCCAACTATATTTGTAGCTCTTTCACCTAAAAACTTGGGTTTTGAATTAAATATATTAACCTTTGAAAAATTTATATTTTGTATCTCATCTTTTACAAAATTATTTCTTATACTGGGAATAAGAGTTTTTTCTAAAAGTTCAGTCTCTCCTTTTTGAAGATTATTTTTTATATCCTCTATTAAAACTATTAGATTTTCTTTTTCCTTTAAAGTAATTTCCTCTCTTTTTCCAATATTAGAACAACTTGTTAAAAAAATCCCAAGAATCATCAAAATAAAAATTTTTTTCATTATAATATACACCATTCCTTATCACTATAAATAATACCATATCCATATATTTTTATCAAGAATTTAATTACTCAATTTCTATATTTAATTTTTTCACTACATCCTCTATTATCTCATTTTCAGATAATTCATCAAGGTTATACCAGATATATGTGTGGTCATTTTTAAACCAAGTAAACTGTCTTTTGGCATATCTTCTAGAGTTTTGTTTTATCTTATCTACTGCCTCTTCATAAGTTATCTCTCCTTTAAAATAATCTATAAATTCTGAGTATCCTATTATATTTATCTTTCTCAAAATCTCTCCATATTTATTATAGAGCTCTCTTACTTCCTCTTCTAACCCTTGTTCTATCATAATATCTACTCTCATATTTATTCTCTCATAGAGATTTTCTCTCCCTCTCTCCAGAGCAATTTTTAAGAAATCATAACTATTATTTTTTATATTTTTTTTAGAAAGAATAGAAAATTTTTCTCCTGTAAGCTTGTAAACTTCTAAAGCTCTCTCTACTCTTTTTTTATTATTTGGGTGTATCTCCTCTGCTCCTTCTGGGTCTACTTTTTTCAACTCTTCATAGAGTTCTTCAGAACTTTTTTGCATAAATTCTTCTCTCATCTTTGTATCTGAAGCTGGTAAGTCAGATAACCCTTCAGTGATAGAATTAATATAAAGCCCTGTCCCTCCAGTTAGAATAACAAATCTATCTTTTTTCTCTTCTTCTTTCAGTATTCTATCTACATCTTTTTGGAAATCTCCAACACTATATTTTTTTATAGGCTCTAATATATCTAACATATAATGAGGAACTCCTTCCATTTCCTCAAATGTAATCTTAGCTGTTCCTATATCCATTCCTCTATATACTTGAGCTGAGTCAGCAGATATTATATCAGCATCTAATAACTTAGCTAATTTTATAGAAAGTGCTGTTTTTCCTACTCCAGTGGGTCCAGCTATTACTATTCCTTTTTTCATTTATCCTCCTTAGTAAAAAAGAGGGAAAATTTATTACAATAACCTACAAATTTAGAAGTTAAGATAATAATTTCCCTCTTTTAAACCTACTATTATTTATACTTTATTACTCTACATATTCAAACTCTACATCAGCTATTCTTACACTATCTCCATCTTGGATACCAGCATTTCTCATAGCCTCTTCCATTCCTAAAGATCTCATCATATGTAAGAAGTTTACTATTGATTCATCATCCATAGTTATCACATATTTAGCAAGTACTCCATCTAATACTCTTCCCTCTATTACATATGTTCCATCTTCATCTTGAGTAATAATGAAATCCTCTTTATCTCCTTTTATCTCTCTTAGAACCTCATCTACATTTGTTTCCTCTTCTAATGGCTCTCTTTCTATTTCTTCTAACATATTCCAGCTTCTATATAATACTTCTTTAATTCCTTCATTTAGTATCACTGATACAGGATAAACTTCATTTCCTTGAGCTTCTACATAAGCTTTAAATTTATCATATTTTTCCATATCCCATAATAAATCCATCTTATTTGCTAGAACTATTTGTTTTTTATTTGCTAGTTTTTCACTAAATTTTCTAAGTTCAGTATTTATCTTTTCATAGTCTTCAATAGCATCTCTTCCTTCTATCTCTGCTACATCAACTAAATGATATATCATTTTACATCTCTCTATGTGTCTTAAGAATTTATCTCCTAATCCTACTCCTTCGTGAGCTCCTTCAATAAGTCCTGGAATATCTGCTATTACAAATGATTTTCCCTCTTCTAATCTTACTACTCCAAGTTTTGGCTCAAGAGTTGTAAAGTGATAACTTCCAACTTTAGAATTTGCTGCTGAAACTCTATTTATAAAACTTGATTTTCCAACTGATGGATATCCAACAAGAGCTACATCAGCTATAAGTTTTAATTCTAATTTTACTTTTAACTCAGCCCCTTCTCTACCTTTTCCAGCTATTTTTGGAGTCTTTCTAATAGAAGATTTAAAGTGAACATTTCCAAGTCCTCCTTTTCCTCCTCTAAGTAAAACTCTCTCCTCTCCAGCTACATTTAAGTCAAGTAAAAGTTTTCCAGTTTCAACATCTCTTACTTGTGTTCCCACAGGGACTTTAATTACTAAATCTTCTCCTGTTTTTCCATACATTTGTTTTTTTTGCCCATTTTCTCCATTTTGAGCTTTAAATAATTTTTTAAATTTAAAATCTATAAGTGTGTTGATATTAGGGTCAGCAACAAAGATTACATCTCCACCTTTCCCTCCATCTCCACCATCTGGACCTCCAAATTGTACATACTTCTCTCTTCTGAAAGCAGCTGAACCATCTCCACCATTACCAGCTTTAACCGTAATTATTACCTCATCTATAAACATCTATTACTCTCCTATTAACAGTTATTTTATCAATATATTTTACCCTATATTCTAAATTTTTTCAACATTTATTCGATATCCTTTTTGATAAAAAAAAGAGAAAAATTTACTCTTAATCACAACTTTTCTCAATCTGATTATAGTAAATTTTTCTCCCTATATAATTACTCTTCCTCTTGAGCTATTAAATTTTTCTCATACACTTTAAAGAATGGAAAATAGATAATAAGACTTACTACAACTAAAAGGAAGTAGAATATTAAGTTTCTAACATCTAGTGATGATAAATATCCTTGTATAAAAAATGGAGCAAATGATGGATCTACAATATACCCCATTGAAATTAATCCTATTTTTTGAGCTATATATGTCAATGAAACAGTTACTATAGGTGTTATTAAAAATGGTAATCCTAGTATTGGATTAAATATTATTGGTGTTCCAAATATCACTGGTTCATTTATTCCACAAATTCCTGGAACAAAAGCTAATTTTCCTAAAGTTTTTAACTGTTCTGATTTACTTCTTAACATTAAAAGAATCAATCCTAAAGTATTTCCAGCTCCTCCTAAGATAGCTACTCTAAACATTTGTAAGTTCATTAGCATCTCTGGTTCCTTACCTTGTCTTACAAGCTCAGCATTAATACCAGTATTAGCTATTCCAATAGCAAATACAATTGGGAATATTACTGATGTACCATTTATTCCAAATAGCCAAAGAATATTTCCAAAAACAAGAATTGCTAAGTAACCCCAAATATTATTTCCTATATTTAAAGCTGGTGTCAATAGTGCCATTATAAGTTCTGGAATAGTCTTTCCTGTTTTTATAAAAATAATTACACTTAAGCCATAAATTATAACAATATTTAAAAATAATGGTATCAACGCATTCATAAATGATAGTACAGCTGGTGGTATATGCTCACTTTTAAATTTCCAACCAAGTCTTTCTACTAACATTGATATTTCAACACTTATCAATGAAATAATAATAGCAATAAAAAGTCCATCTGCTCCTAAATATTGCATTACTATTTTTCCCTCTTCTATTGGAGCGGCAACCATTAAAAAAGTTACCATAGAAATAAGTCCTGAAGTTAAATTATTTAACTTATATTCAGTAGCTAATGAATAAGCTATTGTAAAAGCTGTCATAAGACCAACTACTCCCATTGTAAAATTAAATGGTTTTGTTATTATATCATAGTTAGCTATAGCAAATTTTTTCCACCCTATCATAAATTGTAAAAATACATTTCCTGTGTTTGGATCAACTAATTCTAAATTTATTGGAGGATTTGCTATTATCAAAAATAGTGAACCAACAACTATCAATGCTAATGTCATCATCATTCCTACTGATATAGCTTGAAGATGTTTTTGACTCCCTAACTTACTTCCTATTGGTAATAATACCTTTTCTAATCTTTCTAAAAATTTCCCTTCCATATCTCCTCCCATTACTCTTGCCATGGATTAAACTTAAAAGCTGACAGTACTACATCATCTGGATTATACTTTTCTAATATCTTGTTATATCTCTCTTTATAATCATTATCTACTTCTTTTTGTGGAATAACTTTACTAGCTTCATTTAAGAAATGGAATGAGTCTCTTCCCATCTCTGCTCCTCTTACTGTATGCTTATCTAATGCATAATCAGGAATTTCTGGTACATATCCCATTGCAAAACTTTTTATTACAATATTTTTTAACAGATCACTTGATCTATCTTTTTCACATTTACAAAGATATCTTATAGCATGAATAAAAAATATTGGTCTATCTCCATCTGCATAAGCATACTCTTTTCTCATTTGTCTTAAGCTGTTAATAAGTACAGCTGCCATAGGATCCCCCATTCCAATATCTTCTACTGATATTGCTGTAAGTCTTCTCCATAATTTCTCTTCCATTTGAGGTGAAGTAATATACATCTCATATGCAAATTCACATGCTGCTTCTACATTTCCTCTTCTAATTGATTTTTGAAGTGCTGATATCACTTCATCTCCTGCTAATCCATTTCTTGTAATTGTTCTTGCCCAAGGGTCAGTTATAAATTTTTTTCCCATTTTTTTCTCCTTTTTTATTGATTTTATAGTATAATATTATTGGTGATGTATTTTGTTAGATATAAATTATATAGTTAAAAAACATAAATTAAACGATTTAGAAAAAAATATTCTTTTATACATTCAAAATAGAATAAATGAAAACCAAAAACTTTCCATTAGAGAAACTGCTAAAGCTAATTATACCTCAACTAGTGTAATATATAGTTGTATAAAAAAAATTGGATTTAAAAGTTTTACTGATTTAGTTTTCTATATAAAAAACTCTAATGAAAAAATTGAAGTATTGGATAAACTAAATTTTTCTATTCCTTTAGAAATTCTAAAAAAAAATTCAGATCCTCTAATTATGTTCTCCTCTATTGGAATAGCTAATAACATCACTTCATATATGAATGAAAGATTAGCTCTTTTAGGTAAACGTTCTATTTCAAACGGACATTTACAACTTTTAGAAAATTCAAATAATAATATCATTTTATTTGTTGTATCTGAATCTGGTGAAACTGAATCTTTAATTGATATAATTCATATAGCTCAAAAAAATCAAGTCCCTATAATTAGTTTTTTAGGTAAAAAAGATTCCTCTATTGAAAAACTTTCTACTTTTTCTTTTGTTTTAAATCACGGAATATTTTTTGCTGATGTTCTATCTACTTTCGAACATCTTACATCTAAAATATAATAGATAATCCAAATAAAATCAATATATTCAGGCAATAAAAAAACATTTTTCTAAATTTAGAAAAATGTTTTTTTAATCTTATTTAAACTTAGTTAATAATTCTCTATATTGTTTTATCATAACTTTCAGCATACCTTTTTTAATAAATTGATACCACTTGAAAGTCATTCCTTCCATTCCTCTTATAGAGTCTACTATCATTCTTTTTAAAAACTCATACTCTTCAAAACTTAATTTTAATTCCATTTGCTCTTTTGCATCAGCTACAGATTTTATATAATCAAAAAACTCTCCTAATCCACTAACTTGAGCTCCCATAGCTGAAGAAGAAAATTGTTTCTTTACCTCTTCTATAAATTTAGATAGGAATTTTTTATTATTTTTATCTAAATTAACAGTTATTTTTCTTTTTCCTTTCCCTATTCTTTGAATATTGTTCATCATACCCATCATGCTAGACATATTATTCATCTGCATTGGATTTATTCCATTTGGATTTACTCTTTGTGTTTTCATAACTTCCTCCCTATATTTTTCCAATTACTTTTTCTATATCTTCAATTGAAATTGCTCCTAATCTCAATATTTTTGGTTTATCAGTCATATCTATTATAGTGGATTCTGTTCCTAATGGAGATTTCCCTCCATCTATAATAATATCTACTCTCTCTTTAAAATTATTTGATAACTCATTATAAGCTCTTGGTGTCTTTTCTCCAGAAATATTAGCACTTGTTGTAGGAAGTAATCCTCCTGCAGTTTTTATTATTTTTTGTGCGATATTCAAAGCTGGCATTCTTACTCCTACAGTATCTCCATCAGCTGTCATAATATTTGGAATCCATTCTTTCTTTTTTAAAATAATTGTAAGCCCTCCAGGCCAAAACTTTGCTATTAACTTTTCAATAGCTTCTCTATTTTTTTCTTCTATATAAGCTACTTCTTCAACCTTTTTTACATCACTTACTAATACTATAAGAGGTGACTTAAAACTTCTCTCTTTTGCCTTATATATATTTTTTATTGTCTCTTCAGATGAAATTACTCCACCTATACCATATACAGTATCAGTTGGATATATTATCAATTCTCCAGCTTTTAGTGACTTTTCTATCTCTAAAAAATCAATACTTTGTAAATTATATATTTTTTTCATACTATACACCTTATTTTTAGACTCTTAATAATTTTATCATATCTAATTAAAAAAAGCTAGTAAAATACTAGCTTTTTTCTAATTTAATTAGTTTTCCATTATTAATTTTTTCTCAAATAACTCAGATACTGATTGATTATTTACAATTCTTCTAATTGCTTCAGCAAATATTTCATCTACTGATAATACAGTTATCTTATCTAATTTTTTTCTTTCAGGTAATGCTATTGAATCAGTTATAATAACCTCTTTTAAAGGAGAAGCAGCAAGTCTTTCGATTGCTGGATCAGAGAATACAGCGTGTGTACAACATGCATAAGCCTCTTTAGCTCCTCTTTCTATAATAGCAGCAGCACCATTTGTAATAGTTCCTGCTGTATCTATCATGTCATCTATAAATATAGCAGTCTTTCCTTGAACTTCTCCAATTAAGTTCATTACTTCTGACATATTTGGTTTTGGTCTTCTTTTATCAATAATAGCTATTTTACAGTCTAACCATTCAGCTAATTTTCTAGCTCTCTTTACTCCACCGATATCTGGAGAAACTACTACTACATCATCTCCATATAATCCTTTTTTCATAAAGTATCTTACCATTAATGGTAATGCTTGCATGTGGTCAACTGGGATATCAAAGAATCCTTGAATTTGATCAGCATGTAAATCCATAGCAATTATTCTAGTAGCACCTGATTTTGTAAGCAGATTAGCTACTAATTTAGATGTAATTGGTTCTCTTGGGTTAGATTTTCTATCTTGTCTAGCATATCCATAGTAAGGAATAATTACATTGATACTTTTAGCTGATGCTCTTTTTAACGCATCTACGAAAATTAACAATTCCATTAAGTTTTCATTTACAGGTTCAGAAGTTGATTGTACTACAAATACATCTCTTCCTCTTACTGTTTCGTCAATTTTAACGAATACCTCTCCATCTTTAAATCTTACTACGTCTGCTTTTCCTAAAGGCAGCCCATATTTCTCAGCTATCTTTTTAGCTAAGTCTCTGTTTGAAGTTCCTGCGAAAATTTTTACATTTTCTGAATTAATCATTTTTTATTTCCTCCAGTCGGTTTTAATAATTTGTTTACTTCTTGATACAGCTAATGAGTTATTAGGAACATCTTTTGTAATTACAGACCCAGCACCTACAAGAGCTTTTTCTCCTATATTTACTGGAGCTACAAGCATAGTATCACTTCCTATAAATACCTCTTTACCTATTACAGTTTTAAATTTGTTTACACCATCATAGTTACAAGTAATTGTTCCAGCACCAATATTTGTGTTCTCTCCAACTTGTGCATCTCCCAAATATGTAAGATGCCCTGCTTTTACTCCCTTTTCAAGGGTAGATTTTTTTACTTCTACGAAATTTCCAATATGTACTTTTTCTTTTAGATGAGCTTTAGGTCTTAAATGAGCAAATGGTCCCATAGTAACTTTATCTTCTAAAATACTCTCTTCTATTACTGAACTTTCTACTCTAATATCATTCCCTAATGTGCTATCTATAATTCTAGTATTTCCTATGATTTCGCATCTTTCTCCAATTGTAGTTTTACCTTGTAAAAACACTCCTGGATAAAGTATTGTGTCTTTTCCTATTTTTACATTATCTTCTACATATGTATTTTCTGGATCTATAAGAATAACTCCCTCTTCCATAAGTTCTCTATTTTTTCTATCTCTTAAAACTTTTCCTGCTTGAGCAAGTTCTACTTTAGAGTTAACACCTAAAATTTCCATGTTATCTTCTAGTACAAAACTTTGAACTTTTTTATTTTCTAAAACTTGAATACCTATTACATCAGTAAGATAGTATTCTCCTTTTTCATTATTATTATTTATTTTATCTAAGGCCTTAAAAAGTTCTTTTGAGTTAAAACAGTATACTCCTGCATTTACTTCCTTTATCTTTTTAATTTCTTCACTAGCTTCTTTTTCTTCAACAATAGCTTTTACAAACCCATCTTCTTTTACTATTCTTCCATACCCAAATGGATTTTCATAAATAGAAGTAAGTATTGTAGTTACAGCACCACTTTCTTTATGATACTGATATAGAGATTTTAATGTACTCTCTTTAAGTAATGGAGTATCTCCACATAGTATCATTACATCCCCATCGTAATTTTGAAGTTTTTCTTTAGCTTGAATCACAGCATGTCCTGTTCCTAATTGTTCAGTTTGTACAACATAATCACAATTTTCTCCAACTACTTTTAAAACTTCATCTTTCTTATGTCCTAAAATCAATATATTTTCCTCTGGACTTAATCCAGATAAAACATCTATTATTTTAGATATCATTGGTATTCCATTTACTTTATGGATGACCTTTGGCATTTCTGACTTCATTCTAGTACCTTTTCCTGCTGCCAGAATCAATGTTTTTAGTTTCATAAACTACACTCCTTTAAGTTATACTGTACATTTACAAAAAACATCTCATACGTGTTAAATTATATCATACTTATTAAAGTATTTCAAGATTAAGTAAAATCTTTTGAAAGTTTTTCATATGCTTCATTTATCTCTTTTAATTTATTTTCATGGTATTTTTTTTCAGAATCATTTGCATTAGTAAATTTATCTGGATGATGCTGCTTTACTAAGTCTCTATAAGCTTTCTTTATATCATCTTTACTAGCATTTTTATTTACACCAAGAATCTCATAATATTTACTTTTATCCTCTGCATAGCCAAAAGGATTATTATTGTAGTATCCTCCCTGTTGCTGTCCACCATAATTTCCTCCTGCTTGACGGAAAAAATCTTCAAAATCTTTTGTATTAGTTCCATTATATCTATAATAATAAGTTCTTCTTGTCCTCTTAGGTTGATTCCTATTTCTTAAATAATTAATGAAAATTATCAAAAGAATCAGCCAAAAAAAATTAAAAATAAACCATCCAAAAAATGCCACTAATAAAAATATTATAAATAGCACAGGAAGCATTCCAACTGCTCTATTAAAGCCAAAAGTAATTCCTATAACCAAAAACAATACTAATATCAATGTCATTGAAACACTATAAATCATTTGTTCTCCTTAATATTAATTTTGAAGTAACTAAACAACTTTTACTTCAAGCTTTTCTTTTAATTTTTTTATCTTCTCCCCTATATTTTTTTCACGTGGGTCTATCTCATAAGCAATTACATACTCTTTTAAAGCTCTATCTAACAACCCCATTTTTTCATATTTTTCAGCAAAATCTATATGAGCTTTGTAGATATCTAAATCTAAAAATATTGCAAAATCATAACTTGTAATTGCTTCCATTATTTTCCCAGCTCTTGAATAAGCATTTCCTAATAAAAAATGCACAAATGCTACATCTGGATTAATATCTAAAGCTTTTTCAAAATATCTAATAGCTTTTAAATACTCTTCATTTTCATAATAAAGATGACCTAAAAAGGCGAAACTTTCTGCTTTATCTTCTTTGTAATCTACAACTTTTTTATATATCTTTATTGCACTTGAATAATCTCCTTTATGATATAATAAAATAGCTAATTCACTCAACATATCTATATCATTAGGATTCATTAGAAGAGTCATTCTTACACTCTCTTCTTTTTTTAATAAATCTTCCATCTCAAGTTGATTAAAAATTTCTGCTTTTAAAATATTTTTGTCCAATTAATTTCAACCTCCCTACTTAAAGAGTCCCTAATATATTATATCATAATTTTTTATTATATAAAGATTTTTTTTAGCTTGTGTTATTAAAAAAGATAGCTAAAATTTTTAATTAAAGCTATCTCTAAGTAATTATCGTTTATATTATATTTTAGAATGTATAAATTACTCCTGTACCAAAAATATAAATTACATCATTATCAACTATTGGAGAATTAGAAATCTCCTTAGATAACTTTGTAACTCCTGTAAATCCCATTAAAGAAATTGCATCATTTATTCTATAATTTCCTAAAATTCCTATCCCTATTCTATATGTTGCTTCTCCACTATATGTTTTTGTTATTTTATCACCATTGACCTCATTAGAATCAATTCCAAAATAATAATCTACAAAGTTAGAATCATAATATACATAATTTATTGCAGGAACTAATGTTAAATTAGATGTAACTTGATAAGGTCTACTGATACTAAAATTAAAATGTCCTCCCTCTTCTCCATACTCAGCAGCCACTTTTGTTTCTAGTTCATAAAATCCTGGGTAATAAGCTAATTCTACTCCTCCCATAAGATGAGTATCTCTATCATCAATTCCTTTATACCCTGATTTCATATCACTATTTTTTACTTCATATCCACCAAATGGCATTCCATAAAGAGATAGCACATAGTTATCTTCTTCGATAACTTTATATCCCAATGATAATCCATAAGTACTTCCACCTTTTAGAAAAAACTTTTCATACTCTAAATCTACTATTGGTAGAACATAGTCATTCTTATCATTATGATATATTGGTGTAGTGACACCATATCCTATCCCTACACTCCCAGCTAATGCTCCTTGAGCTAAGACAACTAAAGCTCCTAATATAGCTAATTTATTTTTCATAAAACTCCTCCTAATATTACTTTATGACTAATATTTTATTCTTACTATGAATTTCACTTCTATTTTATCACACTTTTATCAAAAAATAAATATTTATATTAATTTAATCATAATTACCTTTTTTTCATATTTTGATATATATCTCACGTTTAATAGACATCTCATTATACTAAAAAATTAATTTAATAATTGACACTTTTTAGTAGATATGATATATTTTATTTATAAAATATACAACTTGATAGACATCATAGAATTTGTTTAGGAGGTTTTGTTTATGAAATATGCTGAAGAAGGATTACAATATCATATTGGATTAAGAAAGGGAGATGTAGGTAAATATGTAATTTTACCTGGGGATCCTAAACGTTGTGAGAAAATAGCAAGACATTTTGATGATGCTAAACTTATTGCAGATAGTAGAGAATATGTTACATATACTGGTTATTTAGACGGTGTTAAAGTAAGTGTTACTTCTACTGGAATTGGAGGTCCATCTGCTTCTATAGCTCTTGAAGAGTTAGTAAGAGTTGGAGCTGATACTTTCTTAAGAGTTGGAACTTGCGGTGGTATGCAAACAGATATAATGGGAGGCGATTTAGTCATTGCTACTGGAGCCATTCGTATGGAAGGAACTAGTAAAGAATATGCACCTATAGAATTTCCTGCTGTTGCTAATCTCGAAATTACTAATGCACTTGTTCAAGCTGCTAAAGATTTAAATAAAAAATATCATGTTGGAATTGTTCAATGTAAGGATGCTTTTTATGGACAACATGAGCCTGAAACAAAACCCGTAGATTATGAACTAGTGAACAAATGGAATGCTTGGGTGCGTCTAGGATGTAAAGCTTCTGAAATGGAATCTGCTGCTTTATTTGTTGTTGGAGATTATTTAAGAGTTCGTGTAGGTTCATCTTTTTTAGTTGTTGCTAACCAAGAAAGAGAAAAATTAGGACTAGAAAACCCCGTTGTTCATGATACAGAGGCTGCTATTGAAGTTACAGTTCAAGCTATTCGTAACTTAATTAAACAAGATAAAGAATCTGGTCTTTTATAATTTTAATTAAATAAATCGGAGGAATGATGAAAGGGATAATAATTTTAATTGGTATAGTTTTACTATTAGGTCTATTGTATCTTATATCTTCACACAAAAAGGAAGTAAAAATTTCTATTGTTGTAAAAGCTTTAATTGTTCAATTTATTCTAGCTTTTCTTCTAGTAAAGTTTCCTTTTGGAAGAATTGTAGTATCTAAGCTTTCTGATGTAGTTACAAAAATTCTTAGTTATGGATTTAATGGATTATCATTTGTATTTGGTAGTTTAGCAGACCCTAGTCAAGCTACTGGTTTCATATTTATAATAGGTGCTCTTGGAAACATAATATTCCTATCAGCTCTAGTAGCTGCTCTTTTCTATCTTGGAATATTAGGAGCTATTGTTAAAGTTATTGGTAAAGTAGTAGGGAAAATCTTAGGAACTACTCAAGTTGAAAGCTTTGTTGCTGTTGCTAATATGTTTTTAGGACAAACTGAAAGTCCTATTCTTGTTAGTAAATACTTAGGAAATATGACTCAAAGTGAAATAATGGTAGTTTTAGTTTCTGGAATGGGAAGTATGTCTGCTACAATAATTGGAGGATATACTGCTTTAGGTATTCCTATGGAGTATCTACTTACAGCTTCAGCTCTTGTTCCTTTTGGAAGTATTGCTATCTCAAAAATTCTTTTACCTGAAACAGAGCATGCTAAAGTAATTGAAAATGTAAGTATGGATAGAAAAGGACATCATGAAAATATTATATCAGCTGTTACAGAAGGAGCTGTAAACGGTATCCAAGCTGTTATTGCCATTGCTGCTTCTCTTGTAGCATTTATCTCTATTGTTTCTCTTGTAAATGGTATATTAGGAGTTGCTGGATTAAGCCTTGAGAAAATTTTCGCATATATATTCTCTCCATTTGGTTTCTTTATGGGATTAGAAGGTGAAAATATCTTGTATGCTGGAGAATTACTTGGATTTAAATTAGTTTTAAATGAATTTGTTGCTTTTCAAAATTTAGGTCAACACCTTGCTTCTTTAGATTATAGAACAGGACTTATGTTAAGTATTGCTATGGCTGGGTTTGCTAATGTTTCTAGTATGGGAATTTGTATTTCTGGAATATCTATACTTTGTCCTGACAAAAGACCTGTACTTGCTAGACTTGCTTTCAAAGCTATGATAGGTGGTTTTGCTGTAAGTATTTTAAGTGCTATGATTGTTGGATTTATCACAATTATATAAATTTATGTTATAATATATTGAGGTTGATTTTCAACCTCAATTATTACTAGAAGGAGGTATTTATGCAAAAAATATTTGAACAATATAAAGATATTCTAGATAGAGCTTTTGAGGTAATGGAAAAAGCTTATGCACCTTATTCAAAATACCATGTTGGAGCTTGTGTAAAAACTAAAGATGGAAAATATCATGTTGGAGCTAATATAGAAAACGCTTCTTATGGGCTTACTAATTGTGCTGAAAGAAGTGCTCTATTTCATGTATATTCTTTAGGGTATAGACAAGATGACATTGAATCTATGGCTCTAGTAACTAGAGGGAACACTTTAGGAAGTCCTTGCGGAGCATGTAGACAAGTTATGGTTGAGCTTTTAAAAAAGGATACCCCTATAATTATTGCTAATACAAATTCTCAAGCTATGATCACAAATATTGTTGAACTTTTACCTTTTTCTTTTACAAGTGATGATTTAAAATAATAGGAGGATATATTAATATGACACCACATAATAATGCTAAAATCGGAGAAATTGCAAAAAATGTTTTAATGCCTGGAGATCCTTTAAGAGCAAAATTTATAGCTGAAACATTTTTAAAAAATATAAAACAAGTTAACTCTGTTAGAAATATGCTTGCCTATACTGGAACATATAAAGGAAAGGAAATTACTGTTATGGCTTCTGGAATGGGAATGCCATCAATAGGAATATACTCTTATGAGTTATTTAAAGTATATGGAGTAGAAAATATTGTACGTGTTGGTTCAGCTGGAGCATATGTTGATAAGTTAGATGTATACGATGTTGTCTTAGCTGAATCAGCTTGGAGTCAATCAACTTTTGCTCATACTCAAAATGGATATGAAAGTGATACTACATACCCAGATAAAGAATTAAATGAAAAAATTATAGCAACTGCTAAAAAATTAGGTATTCCTTTACATGTTGAAAAAATTCATTCAAGTGATGTATTCTATACAGAGCCAAATGTAGATAGCTATAAAGAGCATTTTGCAAAACATGGTTGTACATGTGTAGAGATGGAGAGCTTTGCTCTATTCCATAATGCTAAAGTTTTAGGTAAAAAAGCAGCTTGTCTCTTAACTATATCTGATTCTTTCACTTCTCATAAAGTTACAACTCCTGAAGAAAGACAAACTGCTTTCACTAAGATGATGGAAATAGCTCTAGAAACTTTTATTGACTAAAAAGGAGATTAATATGAAAAAATACAAAAGAATTTTTACAATAGTATTAGATTCATTAGGAATTGGAGCTATGAAAGATTCTGAAAAATTTGGAGATATAGGAGTAGATACACTTGGTAATATTGCTAAATCTGTTTCTTCTCTTAATATTCCAAATCTGCAAAAATTAGGATTAGCTAATCTACATCCTATTAAAAATGTAAATACAGTAGAAAAACCATTAGGATATTTTGCTGCTCTTAATGAAACTAGTGTTGGAAAAGATACTATGACTGGACATTGGGAGATGATGGGACTAAATATACAAAAACCTTTCCAAACTTTTACTGATACAGGTTTTCCAAAAGAATTAATAGATGAACTTGAAGCTAAATGTGGACGTAAAGTAGTTGGAAATAAATCTGCTAGTGGTACAGAAATACTTGATGAATATGGAGAACATGAGATAGCTACAGGAGACATGATAGTTTATACCAGTGCTGACTCAGTTTTACAAATCTGTGGACATGAAAAATATATGGGATTAGATAATCTTTATAAATATTGTGAAATAGCTAGAGAACTTACTATGAAAGATGAATGGAAAGTCGGGAGAATAATAGCTAGACCATATATAGGTGAAAAAAAAGGAGAATTCAAAAGAACAAGTAATAGACATGATTATGCTTTAAAACCTTATGGAGATACTGCTCTTAATGTTTTAAAAAATGCTGGACTAGATGTAATTTCTGTTGGAAAAATTAATGATATATTTGATGGAGAGGGAGTTACTGAGTCTCATAAATCAAAAAGTTCTGTTCATGGAATGGAACAAACTATTGAAATAGCCAATAAAGATTTTATAGGTCTTTGTTTTGTAAATTTAGTAGATTTTGATGCTTTATGGGGACACAGAAGAAATCCGCAAGGTTATGCTGAGGAGATAGAAAAATTTGATAAAAATTTAGGAGTACTTCTTTCTAAGTTGAGAGAAGATGATCTATTAATATTGACAGCTGATCATGGAAATGATCCTACTTATACTGGAACTGATCACACTAGAGAACAAGTGCCTTTTATAGCTTATTCTCCATCTTTTAAAGAAAATGGAAATTTAGGAGAATTTGATACCTTTGCTGTAATAGGAGCAACAATAGTTGATAACTTTGGACTAACAATGCCTCAAGATACTATTGGATACTCTATTTTAGATAAAATAAATTAAGAGAGGATATGTATATGGATAGAAATAAAATATTAAGTGCTGTTGACCACACACTTTTAACTCAAAATGCTACTTGGGAAGATATAAAACAAATTCTTGATGATGGAATAAAATATAATGTTGCTTCTGCTTGTATTCCAGCTTCTTATGTAAAAAAAGCTAAAGAATATGTAGGAGATAAGCTACCTATTTGTACAGTAATTGGTTTCCCTAATGGTTATTCTACAACTGCTGTAAAAATTTTTGAAACTGAAGATGCTATTAAAAATGGTGCTGATGAAATAGACATGGTTATCAATATTACTGATGTAAAAAATGAAAATTTTGATGCAATCTTAGAAGAGATTAAAGATATTCATAAAGCTTGTAATGGTAAAATATTAAAAGTGATTATTGAAACTTGTCTTTTAACTGAAGAAGAGAAAATAAAAATGTGTGAAATAGTTACTAAATCAGGAGCAGAATATATTAAAACTTCTACTGGATTTTCAACTGGTGGAGCTACATTTAATGACATAGCTTTAATGAAAAAATATGTAGGAAAAGATGTAAAAATAAAAGCTGCTGGTGGAATTTCTTCATTAGATGATGCTGCTAAGTTTATGGAATTAGGTGCTGATAGACTAGGTACAAGTAGAATAGTAAAAATCATCAAAGGGGAAAACTCTGAAAATATGTATTAATTTAATTAAATATGGAGGACTGACTTAACAGTCCTCCATATTTTTTAATCTTTCCAAATTCCTAATTTTCTAGCTTCTTCTTTTAACTTTTCTCTAAAATCTGGATGAGCTATACTTATTAATAATTTAGCTCTTTCAAAAGCACTCTTTCCTTTTAAATTAACTTTTCCATATTCTGTTACAACATATTGTACATTAGCTCTTGTATCAGTTACTATAGATCCTTCTTGTAATGTAGGTCTTATTCTTGATTTTAATTGACCATCTTTTGTTTTGAATGTAGATGATAAGCAGATAAAGCTTTTTCCTCCTTTAGATAGATAACCTCCTAGTACGAAGTCAAGCTGTCCTCCAGCTCCACTTATATGTTTAGGACCAGCACTTTCAGCATTTACTTGTCCAAATAAGTCTATATCAACAGCATTATTAATAGATATAAAGTTATCTATTGAAGAGATAGTTCTAATATCATTTACATAATCTACTGGTGCTGCCATTATCTCTGGGTTATTATTTAAATACTCATACATCTCTTTTCCACCAGCAGCAAATGTAAATACTTGTCTAAATCTATTAGAGTTTTTATGAGCTCCTGTTACTTTTCCAGCTTTAGCCATTTCTACAAATGAGTCAACATACATTTCTGAATGTACACTTAAATCTTTTAAATTAGATTTAGCTATTAAAGATCCAACAGCAGTTGGCATTGCTCCTATTCCTAATTGAATACAACATCCATCTTTTAATTCTTCTACTATTAGCTCAGCTACTTTCATATCTACTTCTGATGGAGTAGGTGCTGGTAAAATAGCTGGCATTGGATTATCTCCTTCGATTATCATATCCACTTTTGAAATATGGATAGCATGCTCAAATCCTCCTTGACATACTGGAAGATTTTTATTTACCTCTACTATAACTTTTTTAGCTACTTCACAAACTGCCATCATATGAGAAGGGCTTACACTGAAGTTGAAGTACCCTGCTTCATCCATTGGAGTAACTTGCATAACCGCCACATCTACTTTTGCCCCACCATCTCTATAATATCTTGGCATTTCTGAATATCTTAAAGGCATATAGAAACCTAAACCTTTTGATATTAATTTCCTTTCTAATCCACTTGAATGCCATGAATTCCAAGTAAAATGTTTTTCTGGATTTTCTATTTTAAAAACTTCTGGTTCCCATAAAAGAATTCCACCTCTTAAGTTAATATCTGTTAATTCTGGCATTCTTTTAGCTAAAGCTTTATCAAAAGCTACTGTAGTAGTTACACACCAACCATAATCTACAAAATCCCCAGATTTTACTATCTCTGCTGCTTTTTCTGCTGATACTAATTTTTCTTGATACTCTTTTTCAAATGTTGACATATCTACACTCTCCTTTTATTATCTCAAAAAACTCTATATATTATATATTTTTATATTATCCAACTAACTTAATTCTATCATATTTTTTCTCAATAGTATATGATTTTTTTTCATATTGTTATGAATTTGATTTAAAAATAATATTTTTAGGTATTTATTTTAACATTTATTATTTGATATAAGTTATAAAATTATAAAAATAAAAAAGAGGAATTTTTATAAATTTCATTCCTCTTAATCTGCATACTATCTAAACTTTTTCTAATTCAACAGTTAATTTCAATCTTTTTAAACCACTTTTAAGTGCTTTTATTTTTACTTTGCTTATCTTCATATCTGATAACTCTTCATCAGGGACATCTTGAAGCTTAGATATACTATTATATTTATTTATAAGTTTTTCAATATCTTTTTTAGTCAATTTACTAATTCTTCCTAAAAGTCTATATCCTTTAGGGCTAACTTCATTATCTAAAAGACTATAACTCTTTCCATAACCAAGAGCATGAGAGAAATTCTCTACTTCTAATAACTCTTCATCGTCTAAAGCTTTCATCTTTTCTTTTACATCTTTATAATCTCTATCTTCTTCCATATAATCTCTTATTAAGTCATATTCATCTTCTTCTATATCTTGATTTAAATCTTGAAATTGTAAATTTAAAAGTCTTCCTTCTACTCCTAACTCAACTACACAACTATTTACTTCATCACCAATTCTTCTAAGCATTTCAAATCTTTGAAGAGCTGTTGCTACATCATAAAGAGTTGCTATATTATCTAACTCAAGACTAGTTAAATTTGCTAACGCTCTATCCAAAACAGATTTATATCTTTCCATAGTTTTTATAGCTTGCGAAGCTTCATTTTCAATTGATGAGCCATCTTTTAACCTATATCTTATATCATCTCTATAAAGAGTTATCACATTTCTTCTTTCAGACACTGCTATGACAAGTTTTCCTGTTTGTTGGCCAGCTCTTTGAGCAGTTCTATGTCTTGTTCCACTCTCTGTTGATCTATACTTCCTATCTGGTTGTAAATGTACATTTGCATACATTATTTTTTTACATTCTGCATCTAATATTATTGCTCCATCCATTTTAGCTAGTTCATATACTCTCTCTGGAGTAAAATCACAATCTAAATAAAATCCACCATCTGTTATTTTTTTTACATTTTCATCAAACCCAACCACTATCAAAGCTCCTAGTCCAGCTTCAAGTATATTGTTTAATCCTTCTCTTAAAGCTGTTCCTGGTATTACAAATGACAGCATCTCCTCTAATTTTTTACTGTCCATCTTTATTCATCCTTTCTAAAAGTTCTTCCAAGTTTTTTAAATATATCAGTTTTAAATTATACTTATTTTTTTCTATTTCTTTTCTATTGGCCTCTGGAATATATACTCCTTTAAAACCAAGCTTTTCTAACTCTCTAAGCCTTTTGTCTATAAAGAAGACTTTTCTAATCTCTCCTCTTAAACCTAATTCTCCTATAGCTGCTATTTTTTGACTAATTTCTACTCCCTTATAGATAGATAACAACGAAATAAGTACAGCTAAATCTGCAGCTGGGTCTTCTATGTTAAGCCCTCCTGGAATATTTACAAATAAATCTTTCATAGATAAATTTATATGCATTTTTTTCTCTGCAATAGCTGTAAGTATCTGGATTCTATTTCTATCAAATCCCTGTACTATTCTTTTTGGTATACCTATTGTTACCTCTGTAAGTAAAGTTTGTACCTCTAATAAAAAAACTTTTGTTCCTTCTAATACAGGTACAACCATACTCCCTATATTTTTCTCTTCTCTTTCACTTAAAAAATATTCTGAAGAGTTTTTTATCTCCTTCATTCCATCTTCTTCCATACTAAATACTGCTATTTCATTTGTTGAACCAAATCTATTTTTAGTACTTCTTAAAATACGATAAAAAAGTCCCTCTTCTCCTTCAAAATTAAATACAGCATCTACCATATGCTCCAAAAGTTTTGGACCGGCTACCTTTCCATCTTTAGTTATATGACCTACTATAAAAAAAGATATCCCATATTTTTTAGCTAACTCTATGATTTTTAAAGTACATTCACGAATCTGCGTTGGAGTTCCAGGAATAGAATCTACAACAGAATTATACAATGTTTGTATAGAATCTACAATAACAACTTTAGGTTTTTTACTAACTAGATACTCATAAATTCTTGAAATATCTGTTTCTGACATTAAGAATAGATTTTTACTTTTTATATTTAATCTCTCTCCTCTATTTTTTACTTGAGCAGGAGATTCTTCCCCTGATATATAGATTACTTCTCCATATGTAGTATATTCATTTGCTACTTGTAGTAATAGTGTTGATTTTCCTATTCCAGGATTTCCAGTTATTAAGATTACTTCTCCACAAAGTAATCCTCCACCTAAAATTCTATCAAACTCTCCTATTCTAGTTCTATATCTATCATTTTTTTCTGTTAATATTTCATCAAAGGAAAAAACTTTCTCTGAAGTTTCTTTAATAGAAATAGCAGATGAAATTACTAAAGCCCCTACTGAAGATGTCACTTCTATTTCCTCTTCAAAACTTCCCCAACTACCGCATTGTGGACATTTTCCTGCCCACTTAGTAGCTTTATATCCACACTCACTACATATATAAAAACTTTTAGTTTTTGCCATCTATAACCTATCCTTTTAGACTTTCAGCCTTCTTCTTAATTATATCTATAATCTTTTCATCTACAAATATATCTAATCTAGCTCCTACTGTTGCTGCTTCTCTTACAGAGCTTGAACTTAAATACATATACTCTCTAGCTGCTGGTATAAATATAGTTTCTATCTCTCCATAAGACAAATCATGGTTTACAAAAGCATACCCTAACTCATATTCAAAGTCTGAAACAGCTCTTAATCCTCTAATTATTATATCAGCACCATTTTCTTTCATAAAATCTATTAAAAGTCCATCAAAACTTTTTACTTCAACTTTATCTCCAAACTCTGATACTAACATCTCTATTAAATTTTTTCTTTCCTCTAAAGAAAACCAACATTTTTTATTAGCATTATTCATTACCGCTACTATTAACTTATCAGTAATCTTTAAAGATTTTTTTATTACATCAAAATGTCCCTTAGTTATCGGGTCAAAACTTCCTGCATATACTCCTATTCTCATATATCCACCTTTACTTCATCAAAATAATTTCATAACTATAATCATTTTGACTATTCTCTTCCAAAATAATTTTTTTCTTTCTATTTTTTACAAAATCTTCTACAAAATCAAAATATAACTCTTTAAAAGCTATTTTCAATTTTTTAGACAAAATCACTTTTATGATATTTATGTCCTCATCTTTAGCACACTCTTTTATTTCTGTCATCATCTCATGGATAACAGAATCTTTGGATTTTATTTTTCCAGTTCCTTCACACATAGGGCATCTCTCTTGAAAGTAATTATAAAGAGGTTTTCCTGTTCTTTTTCTTGTCATCTCTATAAGTCCTAAATCTGTAAAATGAACTATATTATTTTTTATTCTATCCTTAGAAAGATTTTGTTCTAAGGCTTCTAAAACTTTTAATTTATCCTCTTCTAATCTCATATCAATAAAATCTATTATTATAATTCCACCTAAATTTCTCAATCTAAGTTGTCTAGGTATCTCTCTTGCTGCTTCTAAATTAGTGTTTAAAACTGTTTGTTCTAAGTTATAGCTTCCAGTATTCTTTCCTGTATTCACATCTATACTTATTAATGCTTCTGTTTTTTGGATAACTAAATATCCACCACACTCTAATCTTACTTCTTCTTTTAAAGCATTTTCTATCTCTTTTTCTATCCCATATCTTTCAAAAATTCCAATTTCATCATCATTATACAGCTTTATTTTTGTTTTTAAAGTCTTTTCACTAAAAGCATTAATATAATCAATTACTTCCCAATATACCTCTTCGTTATCTATAACCAATTCATCAATCTCATTAGAAAATATATCTCTAAGTACAGTAGCTACTATTCCATTATCTTTATATAATACTTCTCCTATTTTGGCTGTACTTGTTTTTTTCTCTATATCTTCCCATTTTTTTACAAGATATTCCATCTCTCTTTCAAAATGAAAAATACTCTTTCCTTGAGCAGCAGTTCTAATGATTACTCCCATATTTTCAGGTTTTAAATCTCTCACTATCTCTTCTAATCTATTTCTTTCCTCTTCCTCTTTTATCTTCTTAGAAATAGCTATATGATTATTATTAGGCATTAATACTAGATATTTTCCTGGAATAGTATAGTGAGTAGTAACTCTTGCTCCTTTAGTTCCTCTTGGTTCACTAAGTACTTGTACTACTACCTCATCTCCTACTGTTAGTATATCTTCAATAGGTCTCTCACTATTACATATTCCATCTAAATATTTCTCTTCAAATTCTCTTAAATCATTTACATATAAAAATGCATTCTTTTCTAATCCTATATTTACAAAAGCTGATTCCATTCCTGGTAAAACATTTGCTACCTTTCCTTTATAAATATTAGCATTTATTCTTCTTTCTTCCTCTCTCTCTATAAGGACTTCTACAACTTTTTCATCTTCTATAATAGCTGCTCTTGATTGAAATTCATCTATGTTGATTACTATCTGATTCATTCTATTCCAACTCTCCCTTTAGTACATCTAACCTAGAATACTCTTTACCATTTACAACTACACTATCTCTATCTATTGAGTTATCTATTTTTATCTCAAAAAACTCTTTTAATCTTATTTTATTTACTTTTTTTATTCCTACAAGCTTAGAAATATTTTTTTCATTAGCTAATATTTCTAATTTTTTCTCTCTATCTATAATTTTTTTGAAAAAACTATAATAGATTTCTGTTTCTACTAACTCTCTAAAAGCTGGATGAAATGGTCCACCTAAAACTACTCCATCCTCTCTTAAATCCTCACTTGGCTGTAACCCTACTCTTATTATATTTATACCATTACTTTCTAATAATGCATATATTTTTCTAGTTCTAGCTATTGCCTCTTCTATTGTAAGAGGAGTATACTCCCCTTTTAAAAACATATTCTCCATTTTAGTATTTTTTATTACTAAAGTAGGATAGATTCTTACCATATCAGGTTCCATATCTAGAGCTTTTACTGCTGTTTCATAGTCACTCTCATCTGTAGATTTAGGCAATCCTATCATAAGTTGTATCCCTAGTTCTATACCATATTTTTTTATAGTTTTACAAGCTTCAGCTACTACACTTACTGGATAATATCTCTCTGTTGCTAATAAAACTTCTTCGTCTAATGATTGAACTCCTAACTCAACAGAAGTTACTCCATATTTTTTTAATTGAGCTACTATCTCATCATTTATACAGTCAGGTCTTGTTGATAATCTAATTCCTGATATATCTCCTCTTTTTACATATTCATATGCAGTTTTTAGATATTCCTCTTGTAATTTCATAGAAATCCCTGTAAAAGTTCCACCAAAGAAAGCCACTTCTTTCTTGGAATTCTTTGGAAGAGTTTCTAAGTACATTTCTATGATATTTTTTAAGTCCTCCATTGTTACATCAGTTTCTCTACCATTTATTTTTTTTTGATTACAAAAAACACATGAATTTGGACATCCAAAATGGCTTATAAATACAGGTATATTATAGTGCTTCATGAATTTTTACCCCTAATTTCTTACATAGAGATTTTGCTGCTGCCTGCTCTGCTGTTTTTTTATTTTTTCCTGTACCTCTATCTGATTTTTCTTCATCTATACCATTATCTATCTTTACTTCTATCTCAAATATTTTCTGATGATCTGGTCCTATCTCATTGATAACTGAATATTCTGGAATAACTCTATAATTTTTTTGACTATATTCTTGAAGAATAGTTTTAAAATCTAAAATCTCTTCATTGCTATCTACATGGTCAATAGAATCTTTTATGTGTGTTAAAACAAACTCTTTTGCTGTTTCAAAATTAGAGTCCATGTATATGGCTCCTAAAATAGCTTCAAAGGCATCTCCTAAAATAGAACTTCTCTCTCTTCCTCCAGTTAACTCCTCTCCTCTACTAAGTAAAAGATACTTTCCTACTTCTAACTTTTTAGAAATTCCAGCTAAAACTGGCTCACTTACTACCATAGATTTAACCTTTGCTAAATCACCTTCTGTAGAATTAGCATAACTTTTATATAAATATTCTGTAACAACAAGATCTAGAACTGCATCACCTAGCAGCTCTAGTCTTTCGTTACTTATTTTTTTATATCTTCTATGCTCATTTCCAAATGAACGATGAATAAGTGAATTTTTTAGAAGTTCTTTATTTTTGAAAGAATACCCAAGATTTTTTTCAAAATCTAAGTAATTTCTTTTCATTATTTCCTCCTAAAATTATTTATATTTTCTCATAGCTATTACAGCATTATGTCCACCAAATCCTAATGAACTTGACATAGCTACATTTATCTCTTTCTCTACTGCTACATTTGGTACATAGTTTAAATCACAATCAGCATCTGGGTTATCATAGTTTATTGTAGGTGGGACTACTCCTTCAGATATAGCTTTAGCTATAAGTACAGCTTCTATTCCTCCTGCTGCTCCTAATCCGTGTCCTGTTGCTCCCTTAGTTGATGATACCATTAAATTCTTAGCACAATCTCCAAATACAGATTTTATTGCTGCTGTTTCATTTCTATCATTTGCCGGTGTTGATGTTCCATGAGCATTGATATATGTTACTTCATCAAGAGATATATTTCCTTCTTTAAGAGCCATTTTAAATGCTCTTGCTGCTCCTTCTCCACCATCTGCTGGAGCTGTTATATGATAAGCATCACAAGTCTCTCCATATCCTACTATTTCAGCATATATTTTTGCGCCTCTAGCTTTTGCATGTTCTAACTCTTCAAGAATTAATACTCCTGCTCCTTCTCCCATTACAAATCCATCTCTATCAGCGCTAAATGGTCTTGAAGCTTTTGTTGGCTCATCATTTCTTGTAGATAATGCTTTCATATTAGCAAAAGCATTCATAGCAAATGGAGTTATAGAAGCTTCTGTTCCTCCTGCTATCATAGCTATTGCTCTTCCATTTTTTATCATTTCAAAAGCATCTCCCACTGAGTGAGTTCCTGATGCACAAGCTGTAACTATTGATTTATTTGGTCCTTTTGCCCCAAAATATATTCCTATATTTCCAGAAGCCATATTTGCTATCATAGCTGGAATAGTAAATGGAGATATTCTTTTTACTCCCTTTTCTAGCATTGTTTGATGTTGAGCTTCAAATATCTCAATTCCCCCTATACCAGAAGAAACTATTACTCCCACTTCTTCAGCGTTAGTTTCATCAATTACTAATTTCGAATCTTCTAATGCCATTTTTGTAGCTGCAATAGCAAATTGAGTATTTCTAGCTAATTTTTTTACTTCTTTTTTTTCAATTCCAAATTCAATTGGATCAAAATCTTTTACTTCTGCTGCTATTTGTACTGGCATATCAGTAGCATCATATGATTCTATTCTTCCTACTCCTGTTTCCCCAGCTACTATTCTTTTCCAGCTTTTTTCAATTCCTGTACCTAGTGCAGTTATAAGTCCTATTCCTGTAACTACTACTCTGTTCACAATACCACCTCAATTTTATTTACTATATATAAGTAACGGGGTACTTTCATACCCCGCTTTCTTTTATTTAATTAATTATTTAGATTCGATATAATCAATAACGTCTTGAACTGTTTTTATTTTTTCAGCATCTGTATCAGGGATTTCTACATCAAACTCTTCTTCGAAAGCCATTATTAACTCAACTGTATCTAATGAGTCTGCTCCTAAATCCTCTACAAAGTTTGCCTCAGGTACTACTTGTTCAGCGTCTACTCCTAATTGCTCAACTACTATCTCTCTTATTTTATCTAACATTTTTCTTCCTCCTTAATTTTTTCTTTATCTATTTTAAAAAACGTTATATATAATAGATTTTACTATATATTTGACAAATCTTCAAGTTTTTCTATATTTTTTACCTCAATTTCTTTGTCAATCTTTTTAATAAGTCCTGCTAAAACCTTTCCAGGTCCTATTTCATAAATAGTTGTTACCCCTTCAGATTTTAATTTTTTTATAGTATCTACCCATTTTACAGGTCCAAAACTTTGTCTATATATTTCATCTTTTACCTCATCTACAGAAGTTAAGATATTAGCTGTAGTATTTGCTACTAACTTTATATCAGTCATAGTAAAATTATACTTCTCAGCTTCCTCTTTTAATTTTTCTCCTGCTTCCTTCATAAGAGATGAATGGAAAGGACCTGATACTGCTAATGGCATAGCCCTTCTTGCTCCTGCTTCTTTTAAAACTTCACAAGCTTTTGCTATAGCATCTTTTTCTCCTGCTATTACTGTTTGCTTAGGTTCATTGAAGTTTACAGCCTCTACTACTCCATCTACCTTTTTTAACTCTTCAATTATCTTATCTGAATCTAATCCGATTATAGCTGCCATTCCACCATTTACTTTTTCAGCTACTTCATTCATAAACTTTCCTCTAGCAGAAGTAAGTTTTACTGTATCCTCTATTAAAAGATACCCTGCAGCTCCAAAAGCAGCATACTCTCCTACAGAGTGCCCAGCTACATAGTCAGCTTTTACTCCTTTAGCTTCTAATAATTTTTTTAATATTAAACTCATTGATACAATTGCTGGTTGAGTATTTTTTGTTTCTTTTAATACCTCTTCTGGTCCCTCAAACATAACTGTTTTTAAATCAAAATCTAACTTTGAAAATAGGTTGTCAAACTCTTGTCTAGCTAATTCATTATTTTCATATAATTCTTTTCCCATTCCAACATATTGTGTTCCTTGTCCTGGAAATACGAAAGCTATTTTAGACATATTCTCCTCCTTAATAAAACACCTGTATTTTAATATATCATAACTATTTAAATATGTCAATATTTATTAGTATGCCCACTTCATTATTATTGAACCATAAGTAAGTCCTGCACCAAATCCTGTAAGTGCAATCATATCACCTTTTTTTACCATTCCTTTTTCTAATGCCTCACCTAAAGCCAATCCTACTGAAGCTGAAGAAGTATTTCCAAATCTTTGTAAATTCATATAGAACTTTTCTAGAGGTACATGAATTCTTTTAGCTGCTGATTCAATAATTCTTACATTTGCTTGATGCGGAAATATCATATGTAAATCTTCTGATTTTACATTAGCTATTTTCAAAGCTTTATTTGTTGCACTTGGTAAAGCATGAACAGCAAATTTAAATACATCTTGCCCTTTCATTTTTACAAAATTTTCTCTATTTACTATTGTTTCTGCAGTATTTGGCTTTTTAGTTCCTCCAGCTGGTGTTCTTAAAATATCCTCATCTTCTCCCTCAGCTCCTAGATAAGTAGATAACATTCCAAATCCTTCTTCTACCTCTCCTACTACTGCTGCTGCTGCTCCATCTCCAAATAATATACAAGTATTTCTATCTTGCATATCAATTATTCTTGAAAGAGTTTCTGCCCCTATTACAAGAATATTTTTATAAATTCCACCTCTTATTAATCCTCCAGCAACTGTAAGTCCATATATAAATCCACTACATGCAGCATTTAAATCACAAGCTGGCACATTTTTTATCTCTAATTTATTTTGAACAAGACAAGCTGTAGCTTGAACTAGGTAGTCTGGACTGCAAGTAGCCACTAATATCATATCTATATCCTCTTTTGCTATTCCTGAAGCTGCTATTGCTTTTTTAGCTGCTTCTACACATAAATCTGAAGTAGCTTGTTCAGGAGCAGCAAATCTTCTTTCTTCTATTCCTGTTCTTGTTCTTATCCACTCATCACTTGTATCTATTATTTTTTCGAAATCAAAGTTAGTCATTACCTTTTCTGGTACATAATACCCTAATCCTTTGATACCTACACTTTTAAATTCCATTTTTCCTCCTAATCTAAGGTTTTATTTTCACTATTTTCCATATCTATAACATTTTTCAACTCTTCTACAAATTTCATTTCAGCAAATTTATTAGCTACTTTAATAGCATTTTTTATACCATTTGAATCTGAATTTCCATGTGCTTTTATAGAAAGTCCATTTAATCCTAAGAACATTGCTCCTCCATATTCTGAGGAATCCATTCTTTTCATTATATGTTTCATAGCTGGCTTTAATAATAATGCTCCTAATTTATATATAAAAGATTTATTTATCTCTTCTTTTAAAGATGAAACTACAAACTTCGCTATTCCTTCAGCTGTTTTTAGAACCATATTTCCTGTAAATCCATCAGTAACTACTACATCTATTTTTCCATTCATTACTTCTGTACTCTCTACATTTCCAGCAAAATTTATGCTTTTATTCTCTCTTAAAAGATTATATGCTTCTCTTGTAACTTCATTCCCTTTTCCTTCTTCAGTTCCTATATTAAGTAAGCCTACTGTAGGATTTTTCATTCCTAATAATATTTCCAAATATTTTGAGCCCATTATAGCATATTGATTTAAAAACTCTGGTTTACAATCAGCGGTAGCTCCTACATCTAGCATTAACATCTTACCTTTTTTATTAGGAAACATTGTTGCAATAGCTGGTCTAAGTACTCCTTTTATTCTTTTTAATTTAAGTTGACTCGCTGTAATTAAAGCTCCAGTATTTCCTGCTGATACAGAAGCATCTACTACTCCTTCTTTTACTAGTTCCAAAGTTCTATTCATAGATGAATCTTTTTTACTCTTTACAGCTGTAACAGGGTCATCTGTCATTTCTATTACTTCTCTAGCATCAACTATCTCTATTTTTGTACTATCATATTTGTATTTTTTTAACTCTTCTTCTATTATCTCTTTTTTTCCAACAAGTACAAGGTGTAAAGACTCTATTTCTTCTAATGCCTTCATAGCCCCTTTTATCGTTTCAAAAGGTGCCTTATCTCCACCCATAGCATCCAACGCTATTTTCATTACTGTCCTCCTATAAAAAAATTCTCCCTATATATTATACATCATAATTTAAAATTTTAAAAATATTTTTAATATAATTTATAATAAAAAAAGACAAGAGCTTATCTTGTCTTTTTTTATCTAATTAAACAATCTAATTACTCAGCTTGTCCTGCTAGAACTTGTTTACCATTGTAATCTCCACATGAAAGACATACTCTGTGTGGTCTTCTTGGAGCTCCACATTTTTCACAAGTTGTTAATCCAGTTCCAGTTAAAGCATGATGAGATCTTCTCATGTTTTTCTTAGCTTTAGATGTTTTCTTCTTAGGTACTGCCATCTTAGTTTCCCTCCTACTTACAATCTTATTTAAAAATTAATTTTTTATCTGTAATAATTGTTGCCATCGTGGATCTATCCCATCATTACTATGTTTCTCTATTTCTGAATCATCTTCACAACTAGGTTCACATTGTGGATATGGTGGCATATCTAATAATATATACTCTCTTACTAAGCTTTCTAAATCTATTATTCCATTTTCTATTGGGTCATAAATTTCATTTTTATCAATTTCACACTCAGTACTTAAGCTCTTTAAATACTGTATATATTGATTTTCATCTAAGAATGTTCCCATAAAATCATTTTCTAGTTTTAAATTAAACTCTTTTAAACATCTTACACATTGTACTCTTAGTATTGTTGAGTAATGTCCACTTATTTCAACTTTTCCATTGTTATTTACAGCTGTTCCAACAACATGTACTTTTTCTATAAGTTCAATATCTTCTATATTTTCTATATAGAAATCAAACTTTAAAATCTGGTTTGGAAAATCTTTAATCTCTAATTTCAAAACAATTTCCTCCAATCGTACACCTAGATATTTTACTAACTTTTTTAAATATTGTCAAGTAATTTTTCTTAACAAAGGATTTTTTATTCTATACATTAAATAAAAATTCCATTAAATCTCCATCTTGTACTATATACTCTTTTCCTTCTAGTCTAAGAACACCAGCTTCTTGTGCTCCTTTCCATCCAGAATATTTTATAAAGTCATCAAAAGATACCACTTTTGCTCTAATAAAGCCTTTTTCAAAATCTGTATGTATCTCCCCCGCTGCTTTTGGTGCTGTATCTCCTATTTTTATTGTCCAAGCTCTTACCTCTTTTACACCAGCAGTAAAATATGTTTGAAGTCCTAATAACTTATATCCTGCTCTAATAAGTCTATTAAGCCCAGCTTCCTCTACCCCTAAAGCTTCTAGATACTCTTTTTTACTCTCTTCATCATCCATCTCTTGTAATTCTGCCTCAACTTTAGCAGATACTATTACAACTTCTGACCCTAACTCTTTTGCATATTCTCTAACTTTTTCTACATATTCATTACCTGTTGCTAAATCATCTTCAGATACATTAGCTGCAAATATCATAGGTTTTAAAGTTAATAGTTGATAAGTTCTAACTAGTTCTAATTCTTCGTCATTCATTGACAATGTTTTTAAAAGCTGAAAATTTTCTAAGTGAGTCTTACACTTTTCTAAAACTGGCATAAGAGCCATAGACTCTTTATTTTTGTTCATAGCTAATTTTTTATGTTTCTCTATAGCTTTATCTACAGTTTCCATATCAGCAAAAATTAACTCTGTATTAATTACTTCTATATCTCTTATAGGATCTACTGAGCCACTTACATGGATTACATTATCATCTTCAAAGCATCTTACAACTTGACAAATAGCTGCTGTTGTTCTAATATTTGATAAGAACTTATTTCCAAGTCCCTCTCCTTTTGCTGCTCCCTTTACAAGCCCAGCTATATCCACAAACTCCACTGTTGCTTGAACTACCCTTTGTGGATTGATTATCTTTGATAATTCATCTAACCTTGAATCTGGTACAGTTACCATCCCTACATTTGGTTCTATTGTACAAAATGGATAGTTTGCTGCTTCTGCTGCTCCAGCTTTTGTTATAGCATTAAAAAGTGTTGATTTACCTACATTTGGAAGTCCTACTATTCCTATTCCAATCATTAAAAAACTCCTCCTAAAATTTTTTATTACCATAAATTTTATCATATATTAAAAACTTTGTAAATCTTTTCTATAATTATTATATGAAATTTTTCTGAAAAAAAAGACTAAAAGTTTTTATACTTCTAGTCTTAAAAACATTCTGGTGGAGATGAACGACCTCGTCATATATCCATATACAAGATTTTCATCAAAGATTATAAAATTAATTTTACACAATAGCTTATATCATATTTATAAAAAAACTTCAAGAAAAAATTAAATAAAAAGTTCCTTGCTATTAAAAAGACTTTTAAACCAATAATTTCTTTTGGAAGAATTAATTGAGTTATTAAGAATACTTCTATTTTAAAAAATATTATGCTAAAATAAATATAATATCATTTAAAATTAGAGGTACTAAAATGAAAGAATTAAGCACTGAAGAAAAAATTCAAAAACTGGTTATAAAAACAAAAAAAGAATTAAATAAAAAAATTGAACAGAGAATGGATGAGTTAAAAACTGATGATAATTCTCATCAAGAAGCTTATCAATGGTTAGGAATAGATGAAGAAGAAGGTAAAAAAATTGATGAATATCAAAATAAAGGAAGATTACTTTACAAATCTTTAGGTTCAACATTAGAAAAAGTCGTCCAAATGTGTTTTGAAGGAAAATATGAAGATATTGAAAAAAATAAAAAAATTCCTAATACTGTTTCATCTTCTCCTAAAAAAGTTGAAATTGATTGTCTACTAAATAAAAAAGAAGCTATTGAAATAAAATGGAGAGATGCTACAACTGACGGAGATCATGTAAAGAAAGAAAAAACAAGAATAGAAGTAATTAAAAAAGCTGGTTATAAACCAGTTAGAATAATGTTATATGATCCAATTAGAGAAGAAGCTATATCTATTCAAAAAAAAATAAAAAAAGAATATGATGAAGCTGGGGGAGAATACTATTCTGGAAAAGCTGCTTGGAATTATATTAAAGAAAAAACAGATACTGATTTAAAAAAAGTACTGAATGATATAAAAGAAGAGGAGGATGATAAGAAGTGAGTTTAATTTTAGGGGATAATTTAGAAGAATTGAAAAAAATAGAGAGTAATTCTATTAATTTAATTTATTTAGATCCGCCATTTTTTACACAAAAAACTCATAAATTAAAAGACCATAATAATAAAGAATACTCATTTGAAGATAGTTGGGAATCAATAGAAGAGTATATGTTTTTCATAGAAGAAAGACTAAAAGAGTGTTATAGAGTTTTGAAAGAAGATGGAGCTTTGTTTTTACATTGTGACAAAGCTGCCTCACATTATTTAAGAGTTGTTTTAGATAAAGTTTTTGGAGTGAATAATTTTGTTAATGAGATTATTTGGTATTATAAAAGATGGTCTAATTCAAAAAAGGGACTCCTAAATTCTCATCAAAATATATATTTTTATGCTAAAACTAAGAAATTTAAGTTTAAGAAGTTATTTACAGAATATTCACCAACGACTAATATTGATCAAATTTTACAAAATAGAGTAAAAAATAAAGAGGGAAAATCCATTTATCAAAAAGATGAATATGGTGAAATTGTTATGAACAATAACAAACAAGGAGTTCCACTAGGTGATGTTTGGGAAATTCCTTTTTTAAATCCAAGAGCAAAAGAAAGATGTGGTTATCCAACTCAAAAACCAATTTTGCTTCTCGAAAAAATAATAGAATTAGTAACTGATGAAGGAGATTTAGTGTTAGATCCATTTTGTGGAAGTGGAACAACTTTAGTAGCTGCTAAACTACTTAATAGAAAATATATAGGAATTGATATTTCAAAAGAGGCAATTGAACTTGCCAAATTGAGATTAGAAAAACCAATAAAAACTTCTTCTCAACTATTGAATTTAGGAAAAGAGAGTTATATAGAAAAAAGTCAAAAAGAAATAGAAATTTTAAATATCTTAGGTGCTATTCCTGTTCAAAGAAACAAGGGAATCGATGGTTTTTTAAAAAAAGAAAATATAAATGGATTAATATCTATAAAAATTCAAAAAAGTTATGAAAGTTTAGAAGAAGCTTTAGAATTATTGTTAAAAAATAGCATAAAAAAGAAGTGTGAAAAAATGTTATTAATTAAAACAAATAATTCTTATAAAAATGTACTTTTTAAAGAAGAAGAGAGTCAGTTTAAAGATATTATTATTATTGATTCTTTAGAGTTAGATTTAGAAAAAAAATTAAATAAGAAAATATAAAAACCCCTTAATAAAGGGGTTTTATTTTTATTTTGAAGCATATATTGATACTTGTTTCTTATCTTTTCCTAATCTTTCAAATTTTACATATCCATCGATTAGAGCAAATAGAGTATGATCTTTACCCATTCCCATGTTGTTTCCTGGGTGGAAAGCTGTTCCTCTTTGTCTTACTATGATGTTTCCAGCTTTTACAACTTCTCCATCATATTTTTTTACTCCAAGATATTTAGGATTTGAATCTCTTCCGTTTTTAACAGAACCTTGTCCTTTTTTGTGTGCAAATAATTGTATATTTAAAGTAAATTGCATCTATTTTTCCTCCTTCTCAACAAGCTTTATTAATTTAGTCGATAAACTACTCAATATTAGTTAGTGTCGTTTTTAAATAACTCTAAAAGAATTAAGCCATTATTGAAGTAACTTTAATCTCTGTAAATAATTGTCTATGACCTTTTTTTCTGTGGTATCCTGTTTTTGGCTTGTATTTGAAGTTAACTACTTTAGCTCCTTTACCTTGAGCAACAACTTCTGCAACTACTTTAGCTCCTTCTACTACAGGAGTTCCAACTTTTACAGTTTCTCCATTAGCTACTAAAAGAACTTCAGTTAATTCTACAGTTGCGTTAACTTCAGCATTTAATTTCTCTACTCTTAATACGTCACCTTCTGTAACTTTGTATTGTTTACCACCAGTTTTGATAACTGCGTACATTCTAACACCTCCAAAAGTATTAACAAATCGCTGACCAAGGTTGCTGATGACCCTGTTTCATGCGCGACTAAAAAATTATAACATATAATTAAAAAAATGTAAATGAAAAAACTAATAATTAATATGCATAGAAAATTTATAATAAAAATAGTATAATAAATTATACAATAACTAATAATAAAAATTATTGGAGGAATATGAGAAGCTTTATTTTATGGTATAAAAAAAGAGAAATAAAAAAAGAAGAAAATAGACTTAAAGATACAAGTGAAAAAATTGAACAAAATGAAAAAGTACAAGAAAATATAGAAAAAAAGAAAGATAAAAAAAGAAAACAAGATTGGGCAGAATTAGATTTACATATAAATTTATGGAAAAATCAAAATAGGGGTAAAGAGGAGTTTATTTTTGATTTTGGTTTTTTTATAGATGATATAAAAAAAATAAAAAATATTTACTTATATATTCCTTTTAAAGTATCTTCAAAAATTATAGATTTGGGAATAAAGGTAAAAGATAAACATTCTTTAATTGATGCTATATTTAATGAAAAATGTAAAATTACTTCTTTACCAATTGGAAAGAGAATATTAGTACATACAGAAAAAAAAGAGTTTATGTTTTATTTTTTAGGAGATGACCAAATCAATATAAAAGAAGTTAATGATTCTCATGGCGGAAGTATTGTAGAATTTAATGTTGAAAATATATTAGGAAAAGAGGAAGAGGAAGCTTTTAGAGAGGAAGGAAAAGAAACCGAAGAACTTTTAGATATAAAAAAATATTATTTTAGATTTAGATTAAAAGGAAATAAAGAAGATATTAAATTTATAAAAAATCAAGATTATATAAATGATAGTTTTTCAAATCTATTTACGAGAACAGAGATCATTGATTTTAGACTTAATGATATTAAGACTTGCTCAGAAGTAATCAAAGAAAAGTATGTAAGTAATATGAAATTTAATATAAATAAAATACATTACTTATTATTGAGAAATTTTAATGATGACTTTATTTATTACGATGGAGATGTAAGTAGTAGAATGTTAGAAAGTGATTTATGGAAAGATTATATAGAAGAAACGGATGAAGATTTAATGGCTTACCATATTAAGATGAAAAGAAGTGAAGAAGAGAGAAAAAATAATATTTATATAGAATCTTTCACTAATTTATCAAGATTTAGATATCAAAAGAACAATGTATATATTTCAATTAAATATTTTATTTTCTTGCTACTTTCGAGTATTCTTCCTGGAATGACGACAAATTTAATTTATGAAAAATGGGATGAAAAAAAATCTTTACCTGTATGGGCTCTCCTTCTTTTAACTTTAGCTTATCCAATTATTTTTACTTTTTTCTTTAAGATAGGAGATAAATTTAAAAAAAATCTACTTCAAAAAGTAAAAAAAAAATGTTATAATAAATTTTAAAATAAAAAAGGGGTGGATATTATGAAGGTAGGTATTTCTAAAAATATATTCATTATTAGATTATCAACTGTTGAGCCTGAAATTTTGAAAAAATACTTCCAAGATAGAGCAGCTCCATTGGTAATTTATAATAAGATAGAAAATTTACTTAATATTTATCCTGATATTAAAGAATGGTATGAAGAAAAAATAAAAAAAGCATTAAATAAAAAAGATCCAACAAGAGAAGTTTTAGTTGTTCTTGATAAAGAAGAGTTAAATATTGTGGGAATAGCTATTTTAAAGAAAACTAAAGAAGAAAATAAAATTTGTACCATTAGAGTAAAAGAAGAATATTTACACCAAGGAATAGGAACACAGCTATTTGAAGAAGCTTTTAAATATTTAGAAGATACTAAACCCTTGATTACTATTTCTGAAGATAATATAGAAGCTTTTAGACCTATTTTAAAAAAATTTGATTTTAAATTAGTTGAGAAAATAAAAGGTCTTTATGTACCTGGTAAAATAGAGTATATTTATAATAAGAAATTTAAAAAGGAGGATTAATAAAATTGAAAGTTTTACTATCTATTAATCCCCCTTATATAGAAAAAATTTTTAGTGGAGAGAAAAAATTTGAGTATAGAAGAGTTATATTTAAAGATAATTCTGTTGATACTGTTGTGATTTATTCAACATATCCTATAAAAAAAGTTGTTGGAGAATTTAAAATAAGTAAAGTTCATTGTGATACTCCTGAAAAATTATGGGAAAATACTTATCCATATACAGGAATTAATGAGAATGACTTTTTTAATTATTTTAAAGATAGAAATTTAGGATATGCTTTAGAGATTGGAGATATTACTAAATATGAAACTCCTAAAACTTTAAGTGAATTAGGTGTTAAATCTGCTCCACAATCTTTTATCTATTTAAAATAATAATGGATTCTAAAAGAGGACTAAGATAGCTCCTCTTTTTTTGTAATTGATATTCCTCTTTTTTTGTTAGTATAAAAAATGTAATCTCCACCATAAAGTTTTTTATAAGTTACAATAAATTCATCATTTTCTAAAATAGGAGAAATACAATAATTAACTATTTTTCCTCTTTCTTTTAAAAATTGTAAATTTTCTCGAATAGTTAAAGAAGGATTATATTCTAAGTTAAGTTCTTTTAAAACTTCTATAAATTCATTATTACCTAAAAAGACTTTTTCATAAATAAAATCCTCATCTTCAACATCAAAATTAAAAAATGTTGGTTCGATTTTTTCTTCTTTTTCTTTTATATATATTGTTCCTTTAAAATTAGAATAAAGAGAATTTAGTTTTTTAAATAATTCTTTTGGCATAAATAACGCCTCCTTATATATTTTTTATGAAATTAGAGCTCTTTTTTCATTGATAACTCATTTTATATTATGGAGGTCTCATTGTCAAATTTAGAGGTATTTAATAAAAATTTAAAAATAAAAAGCAAATTTTAATTTTATTAATCATTTATATGAGATATATAGAAAAAACTTCCGAGAGGTCGGAAGTTTTTTAATTCCGCTGGCGAAGAATATAAATAAAAAAGATAGATAAATATCCACCCTTTAAGCCTATTAAACATCATCTCAAACAACATCTTATAACTAATATTATTTAAGACTTTTTATCCCATAAGTCTCTCCTCTATTCTCCCTATCCTCTCATCTATCCTTTTCAAGCTATCAGCCAAATTTTTATTACTCTCTGTTTGTAACTTCAAAAAAAGATTTTTTTCTCTCTCCCAGACTTCTTTATCTATCTTTTTCTCTATTTTCTCTTCTAAGCTTCTACTTTTATTTTCCAGAAGAGAGAGCATATACTTGTGATATCCTACTCCAAAGGCTAAGATTGAGAGGGTAGTTTTTATGATGTCCAGCTCCATTGTTATCAACTCCCTTTTTTCTGTGATTATTTTTATAATTTTGTAGTTATTTATCTATTTTTTGTGGTTATCCATATCCTCAAATATTATTTTATAAATCTTATCATCAATATCACTATCAGTTCTCTTTACTAGCTCCTCAAGTAATAGGATTAATATTTTCTCCAATACCAAAGTTCCCAAATATTTTATAAGAAAATTTTTAAAAAATTTAATAATTATTCCAGCTATTTTACTCATTGCCCATCACTCCTTTAGCTCTATGTGTGGATTATCCCAGCCCCAATAATAACCAAATTCTAAATCTATTCCAAGCATAAAACCAGCAACTTTAAAAGAAGCTATCAACTGCCACCATCTCTCATCATCTGGACTATCTGAATTTTTCCAGCCTACATAATATACATCTATTGCTTTTCCCTCTTGGTGCTTACTTATATTAGTTA
>ENA-ORVB01000261-ORVB01000261.1-human-gut-metagenome-genome-assembly--contig:-NODE-261-length-46136-cov-4.23936_pt1 | contig 46136 bp, 27 predicted proteins | sample MGYA00242090_ERZ509231 | MGnify/ENA primary metagenome ERZ509231 (study PRJEB26280, sample SAMEA2338798) | human gut metagenome | biome: human gut; feature: human-associated habitat; material: faeces...
CGAACCGATACAAACGATGATAACTGCACTGACGATAATAAGGGATTTTTTGTTTGTTCCCATAAAATCGAAGTGTGTATTGGCCATCAGGTTCTTTGAAATCTTAGTGGTAAATGTCAGGTTCTGCCATTTATCTTTACTCAAGAAATGTTCGTAAACCAGACGAGTCATGAACACTGCGGTAAAGAACGATACGAGGATACCGATAATCAAAGTCGTTGCAAAACCACGGATAGGTCCTGTACCGAAATTGAACAGAATGATACCTGTAATAATAGATGTCAAGTTAGAGTCAAAGATAGCGGAGAAGGCATTAGAATAACCGTCAGCCAATGCTTTCTTCACTCCCTTGCCTGCACGAAGTTCTTCTTTAGTACGTTCATAAATCAATACGTTCGCATCCACTGCCATACCCAGCGACAATACCATACCGGCAATACCGGACATCGTCAATGCAGCCTGGAAAGAAGAAAGGATACCTAATGTGAAGAAGAAGTTCAGGAACAAAGCACCGTTGGCAACCATACCCGGGATGAAACCATACATAGAGCACATATAGATCATCAACAGGATCAAAGCTACAACGAATGAGAAAATACCGGCATTGATAGATTCCTGACCCAACGACGGACCAACGATATCTTCCTGTACGATGTGAGCCGGAGCCGGCATCTTACCTGATTTCAATACGTTTGCTAAGTCTTTTGCTTGTTCAGGAGTAAAATGACCTGTAATCTGTGAACGTCCGCCTGTAATTTCTGAATTTACGTTTGGTGCAGAATATACATAATTATCAAGAACAATAGCAATAGAACGACCGATATTCTGTTTTGTCAGCTGAGCCCAACGGCGTGCACCGTCAGAGTTCATTGTCATACTTACAGCCGGTTTGCTGTATTGGTCAAATTCGTCTTTAGCGTCTGTTACTACATCGCCTTCCAACGGAGCTTTACCGTTACGTTCGGTAGATTTGATCGCGTATAATTCGAATGTTTGTCCTTTTTTGTCGAACTCAGAAGGAGAAACGCCCCATTTCAGACGAAGGTCTTTCGGAAGTTCTGCCTTGATTTCCGGCATAGCCAGATACTTGTTGATATCAGCAGTATCTTTATAGTTTGCATAACCGATAACAGGACCTTGTCCGCTTGAATTCAATTGAAGCATAGACAACAGAGGATATTGTTTCTTGAGCTCTTCCATGTTTACAGAAGGCTTTTCAGAGGCTGTTGTGTCACCTTTCAGTGCAGCGGCAAGGCTATCGGCAGCACTTACAGCTTTTGTCTCCACCGGAGTAGCTTCAGTAAGAACGGCAGTCTCTATTGTATCTCCATCAGTTGTTGTTTCTTCAGCTAAGATAGCGCGCAATTTGGCGTCAGCAGACTGCATGGAAGGAAGAACTTCCTTGGCTGTATAAGTTTCCCAGAATTCCAGGTTAGCAGAACCTTGGAGAAGTTTTCTCACACGTTCCGGTTCTTTGATACCCGGCAGCTCCACCATGATACGTCCCATTTTGTCTTCCAGACTTTGGATATTCGGCTGAACAACACCGAAGCGGTCGATACGGGTACGAAGTACATTGTATGAGTTCTCAACGGCTGCTTTTACTTCTGCTCTCAATACTTTTTCAACTTCAGTGTCTGTTGATTTTTGGTTAACCTTGTCTTTCAACTGTTGTGTTGCGAAGAGTTCGGAAAGTTTCGCTTCCGGAGCAGCCTTGTGATATTCTCTGATGAACAGGGTAATGATATCATCCTGACTGTTGATTGCCTGCTTTGCTGCTTCTGCCAATGCATTGTTGAAAGCTTCGTCCGGCTTGTTGTCAGCCAGTGCTTTGATAACATCAGGTACAGAAACTTCAAGGATAACGTTCATACCACCCTTCAGGTCCAAACCTAAACTAATCTCCATCTCACGACATTGTTTCAGCGTCCAGTTACCCAACCAGACTTTCTCGTTGGAGAGAGAGTCGAGGTAGTCTTGTTCTACTTTCGGGTCGCCGTTCGCAATTTCTTTCGCCTTGTTGGTATAGTGGCGTGTTACGAAGGAGAAGGAGAGGTAGAACACGCATACCAGCGTGAGTAATACCGCAAAAACCTTTACAAATCCTTTGTTTTGCATTTTACTTTTAATTTATGATGATTACTTTTTTAATTTAATATTCAGTTAAATTCTGTCGTATACAAGTTCTTTTTGCCGCATACAAGGCTGCAAATATAGTTTTTTTTTCACATTTATATGTAACAAGCCCTCAAATATTTGATGTTTAAGGGCTTTTTTGCAAAATTATTTCATTCCCCTGTTTTTCAGCAATGGTTCCAGACTAGGCTCTGCTCCTCGGAAATTCTTATAAAGCACCATCGGATCTTCACTGTCTCCTTTTTCCAAAACATTGTGGCGGAACAGGTCTGCGGTGGTTTTATCAAAAACTCCGTGTTCTTTGAAAGCTTCAAAAGCATCGTTGTCCAATACGTTGGCCCACAGATAACTGTAATATCCGGCAGCGTATCCACCGATGATATGATTGAAGTAAGTAACGCGGTAACGTGGTGCTATCTCAGGGATCAGATCGAGTTTGTCCATCGCTTCTTTCTCGAATGAAAGTATATCCATATTGTTTACATCTGTCACTGTGTGCAGGTTCATGTCGAGGATAGCGGCTGCCAGCAATTCGGTAGTCATGAATCCTTGATTGAAAGTCTTCTGTTGCAGTATCTTTTCGATGATTTCATCGGGGATTACTTCTCCGGTCTGATAATGTTTGGCATACATTTTCAGTACCTCTGGTTCGGTAGCCCAATGTTCGTTGATTTGAGAAGGGAGTTCTACAAAGTCACGTACAACGTTTGTGCCGGATGTTCCCTTGTATTCACATTTTGTCAGTAAGCCGTGTAGGGCATGTCCAAATTCGTGGAACAAGGTTTCTACTTCATCCATTGTCAATAGTGATGGAGTGTCGCCTACCGGTTTGGTGAAACTGCAAACGTTGCACACTAACGGACGGGTTGCTCCTTGCTGCTCACGGTAATTACTCATCCAGGCACCTCCGCTTTTTCCGGCACGCGGGAAATAGTCCACATAGAAAATACCGAGTTGAGAGCCGTCAGCGTCTTTCACTTCAAACACCTCAACATCCGGATGATAGGTCGGAATTCCTGTCAGCTTGTTGAAAGTGATACCATATAGCTTGTTGGCTACGGCAAAAGCACCTTCACGTACATTTTCCAATTTAAAATAGGGCTTTGTCTCCTCTTCGGACAGATTATATTTCTCTTTTCGTAGCTTTTCGGTATAGTACCACCAGTCCCATGCCTCCAACTTTTCGCCTTTACCTTCCTTGTCCATCAGCTTTTGAAGCTCGGCGGCCTCTTCTTTGGCTTTAGGCAGTGCATAGCTCCAGAGATTGTTCAAGAGATCCATTACGCTCGTCGCGTTTTTAGCCATCGTCTCATCCAACACGAAATTTGCGTAACAGTCGAAACCTAACAATTTTGCTTTTTCCAGACGGAGAGAAACAATTTTGCGGATGTTCTCTTTGTTGTCGTTCTCATTGTTATTATTTCCCCGATTGATATACGCTCTGTATATTTGTTCCCGAAGCGGGCGATTCTCAGCATATTGCAGGAATGGCAGACGGCTGGCGTTATGCAGGGTAAATAACCATTTGCCCGGTTGCCCGGCTGCTTTTGCTTCTTCAGCTGCACTTTGACGGAACCATTCGGGCAATCCTGCTAAGTCCTCTTCTTTCTCGACGAAGAGCTGGTACGCATTATTCTCGTTCAGTACATTATTGCTGAATGTGATACCAAGTGTGGACAGTTCTTTGTTTATTTCACGCAAACGTGCCTGTTTTTCTGCGCTAAGATTGGCGCCTGAGCGGACAAACTGTTTGTAGGTCTTGTCCAGCAGGCGTTTCTGCTCTGTGGTCAGATTCAGGGAATCTTTTTGTTGGTAGACATCGTTTACACGCTTGAAAAGTTTCTCATTCAAGGATATATTGTCTTCATGTTCCGAAAGAACCGGAGCCAGCTTGATGGATAGCGCAGTTAATGAGTCGGTCGTTTCAGCATCTGTCATATTGAAGAAAATAGCGCTTACCCGATCCAGGATTGGTGCACTGTTATCCAATGCCACGATGGTATTTTCGAATGTAGGGATTTCCGGACTTTCGATGATAGCTTCGATATTTTGATTTTGTTCCTCGATACCTTTCAGGAAGGCAGGCTCATAATGTTCCAATCTGATTTTGTCAAAGGAAGGAACGCCATACTCGGTTTGGAACTCTGCAAAGAAAGGATTACTTTCTGTTTTGGTAGCACAGGAGTACATCATACAACTTACTGCTAAAAGGGTTAATGTCTTTTTAATCATCATTATGTGTTTTATAATATAGAATTTTCCGTTTTTATCGTTTGCTGATATAACACCAAATCGGATAGTGGTCCGAAGCCTTAATAGAACGGTCTACAGTACAATTATAGGCTTTCAGGTCAGGACTAATCAGGATATTGTCGATTCGGAAGTAGAACTTGTTCTGGTTATAGGAGATTCCCAATCCTTTACCGGACTGTGTGAAAGCGTCATCCAGTTCTTGAGTGAGAACCCGGTGGGTATACGAAATAGAACCGTCGTTGAAATCTCCACATACAATCATTGTAGGATAATGGCTTTCTGTAATGATTCTCGCTACGGAATCTGCTTGGGAGGCACGGATAGCCGATGCTTCCCCTAGTTTTCGAATTAGTTGTCGGAGCCCGGTCTTTACTTTTTTAGCATTCGGATCTTTTATCATATCTTCATAGATCCCTCTGTCTTCTTTGGTGAGTTTGTTGGATTCCAAGTGATTGTTGATTAATGTAATAGTGTCATTATTTACATTCAGCACATATTTCATAGAGCCGTTATAATCACTTTTATACTCAATAAGTTGTGACGAGAGTATCGGGAATCTGGAGAAACAGGCAAGCTGCACATCTCCTTTCCTTTGTTGGCGAATGGATTGATAGGGATACGCTTTTAACGCTTTCTTTACATCCTGCTCCGTTACGAACTTTTTATTGCTGGCTGTGTTGTATTCTTGCAGACAGATAATGTCTGCATTACTGTTTTTCAGATAAGATAAAATCGGATTCTTCCCATCTTTCTTCTTCAGATTACTAAAGCTCATTACATTGTAAGACAGAACTTTGATACTTCCTTCCGGTATTGTCCGGGTAGTAGAGTTGAAAGGAATATAAGTCCGTATTTGCGGAAAGCAAATCAGAAAACCGATGACGGGTAGTAGTGCATATCTGTAATTGACAAATGCCCAAAGAAACAGGAAAAATAGATTGATAATCAGGAATATTGGAAATGCGAGTCCGAGACAGGAAACTAACGGATTGACTTTGGGGCTGAGATAGGGGCTATAAGCGCTTAATATCAGCGTTCCCACGAAGAATGCGTTGATAGCCAGTATCAGATATGCGACAATTTTGCCAATATGTTCCATTCTTTTATCTTTTGCTTGCGTCGAACAAGCTTTTCTTTTCTTCTGTCGTCAGACTGTCGTAACCGGATTTTTTCAGCTTTTCCAGAATACGGTCCACTTCGTCAGATTGTGCTTTTTTATGGGCATTATAATCATAATCTTTCCGTCGTTCGGTAGCATTACTGCCATAGTGTACTTTCATTTTAGGTTTGCGTTCCCATGTTTTCTTTTGGAAAAGAGAGATGAAACCATCCAGAAGCCAGTTAATCCAGGAAGTTAAGTCAGTCCCTTTGCTTAGACTGGCTGCAAACCAGAGCCCGGCAAGAGCGCCTCCTAGATGGGCAATGTGTCCTCCGGCATTACTTGAGGTAATAGACAGTACATCAATTCCGATAACGACCAGTGCGAGATATTTGAGACGGACAGCACCGAAAAGAAAAAGTTGCACCCTATAGTTGGGTTCACGATAGGCCGTAGCCGCTACGATAGCCAGTACGGAAGCGGAAGCCCCGACTAACGTTGCTCCGGTCACTTGTGAGCTGAATAAAGGAAATACGTTGTAGGCGACCATATAAAGCAAACCTCCGCAGATACCTCCCAATATATATAGCCCTCTTAAATGCTTTGCCGAGAAAAAATAAAGAAATAAACTCCCGAACCAGTATAGCCAAAGCATATTGAATAGAATGTGCAGAATACCGGCATGCATAAACATATAGGTAAACAACGACCACGGTTGATGGATAAACCCGACAAGAGAGGCCGGTAAAGCGAATATGTTGAATATATCGAGAGTGTTGACTTCAAACAGTCGTAGAAAAACATGAATCAATGTGCCGATCACAAAGATACCGACATTGATATAAATCAGTTGGATAAAAATGTTTCCTCTTCTGAATGTTTCCTTCAAATCAGCTATAATATGTCCCATTGTTATTACTTTTTTTTCTCCAATACAAAATCAGTATCAGTCCGAACAGCATTCCGCCTAAATGGGCGAAGTGGGCGACGTTGTCTCCTATATTGTTGGCAAGTCCTGACCATAACTCAATTGCGGCATATCCGATTACGAAAAATTTGGCTTTGATCGGAAAAGGTAGCGGGAAGATAAACAACCGATTGTCGGGAAACAGCATACCGAATGCCAGCAATATGGCATAGACAGCTCCTGAAGCACCTACGGTAGTCATCATGTTCAGATACTCTTCCATGGGAATAATACCGGTACCTATATTTACTTGTGAGTATTGGCTGAGTTCTGTTGCATATTGAATATATTGTACTCCTTCTTGGATAACTCCCGCACCGATACCACAAAGGATATAATAGAACAGAAAACGTCTGGGTCCCCATGTTTGTTCGAGAATCGGACCGAACATGAAAACGGCGAACATATTAAAGAAAATATGGCTGAATCCGCCATGCATAAACATATAAGTGATAAGCTGTGCCGGATTGAAGTCACTTGCGAGGAAAAAATGTAATCCCAGATAATTAGTCAGATCTACTCCATAGCGTTGTGCTACGAATGTACCGAAAAACATTAGTACATTGATAATTATCAGGTTTTTAGTTACAGTTGGCATCATTTTTTTATTCTGAATATTATGATAATAGATGCAAAAGTACGAATAAATTCTGTTTTAAAGCATGAAAAGTACTTCCTATTAGCTCTTTTTCAATAATTTGCTGCGTTTTTTTTATGTTTTTATTTGATATGTTGTTTTGTTCGGCTATATTTGTAGAATTAATCCATTGTGGGAGAATCTTTTGTGTAACATATATATTAATTAATCATTTTACGTATTATGAATAAGTCTGATCTTATTAATGCAATGGCTGCCGAAGCTCAAATGAGCAAAGCCGATGCAAAAAAGGCACTTGATGCTTTTGTCACTTCAGTTACTAATGCCATGAAAGCCGGTGAGAAAGTATCTCTCGTTGGTTTTGGTACTTTCTCTGTAAGCGAAAGAGCTGAAAGAACAGGTATTAACCCTTCTACAAAAGCAACTATTACTATTCCCGCTAAGAAAGTAGCTAAATTTAAAGCCGGTGCTGAATTATCTGCAGCTATTGAATAAGATAGATAGTTGAAAGAATTTAATTTAGGAGAGGAGGCGTGAAACGTCTCCTTTTTTTGTATCTTTGCGCCCAAGAAACAACTTGATTATGAAGATAGAAGATAAACTTGTAGCGTCCGTCATCAACGGACTCAAAGCACTCTACGGTCAGGAAGTCCCTGAAAAGATGGTGCAGTTGCAAAAAACGAAGAAAGAATTTGAAGGACATCTGACTTTGGTCGTGTTCCCTTTCCTGAAAATGTCAAGAAAAGGACCGGAGCAGACAGCCCAGGAAATCGGTGAGTACCTGAAAGCCAACGAACCGGCTGTAGCTGCTTTTAATGTGATAAAAGGGTTCTTGAACCTGACTATTGCGTCGGCTACCTGGATTGAACTGCTCAATGAGATTCAGGCTGACGAGCAATATGGTCTGGTAAAAGCTACCGAAACTTCTCCGTTGGTAATGATCGAGTATTCTTCTCCGAATACAAACAAACCGCTTCACTTGGGACATGTGCGCAATAACCTTTTAGGTAACGCATTGGCTAACATTGTGGCTGCCAACGGCAACAAGGTAGTAAAGACTAATATCGTAAACGACCGTGGTATCCATATCTGTAAATCCATGTTGGCATGGAAGAAATACGGAAACGGTGAAACACCTGAGACTTCGGGCAAGAAGGGCGATCATCTGGTGGGTGACTATTATGTATCTTTCGATAAGCATTATAAAGCCGAAGTGAAGGAACTGATGGCTCAATTTACAGCTCAGGGGATGAACGATGAAGAAGCGAAGGCGAAAGCCGAAGCGGAATCTCCGTTGATGCAGGAAGCCCGTGAGATGTTGGTGAAGTGGGAAGCCGGTGACCCGGAAGTACGCGGATTGTGGGAGATGATGAACAACTGGGTATATGCAGGATTTGATGAGACTTACAAGATGATGGGTGTCGGCTTCGACAAGATATATTATGAATCCAATACTTACCTCGAAGGAAAAGAGAAGGTGATGGAAGGGCTCGAGAAGGGTTTCTTCTTCAAGAAAGAAGATGGTTCCGTATGGGCGGACCTGACTGCCGAAGGATTGGATCACAAACTGCTTCTTCGTGGTGACGGAACCTCTGTCTACATGACACAGGATATTGGTACGGCCAAACTTCGTTTCGCTGATTATCCGATTGACAAGATGATTTACGTTGTGGGTAATGAGCAGAATTATCACTTCCAGGTACTTTCTATCTTGCTCGATAAATTGGGTTTTGAGTGGGGAAAGAGTCTGGTGCATTTCTCTTACGGAATGGTGGAATTGCCGGAAGGTAAGATGAAATCCCGTGAGGGTACAGTAGTGGATGCCGACGATTTGATGGAAGAGATGATCGCTACTGCTAAAGAAACCTCACAGGAACTTGGCAAGTTGGATGGCTTGACACAGGAAGAAGCGGATGATATCGCTCGTATTGTGGGTTTGGGTGCTTTGAAATACTTTATCCTCAAGGTTGATGCCCGTAAGAATATGACATTCAATCCGAAAGAATCCATTGATTTCAATGGTAATACAGGACCGTTCATACAATATACCTACGCGCGTATCCAATCGGTTCTGCGGAAAGCGGCCGAATCCGGTATTGTTGTTCCCGAACAAATCCCGGCAGGAATCGAATTGAGTGAAAAGGAAGAAGGACTGATTCAGATGGTAGCTGATTTTGCAGCCGTTGTGAAGCAAGCCGGTGAAGATTACAGCCCGTCTATTATTGCCAACTATACATACGATTTGGTGAAAGAATATAATCAGTTCTATCATGACTTCAGCATTTTACGTGAAGAGAATGAAGCGGTGAAAGTATTCCGTATCGCTCTTTCTGCCAATGTGGCTAAAGTCGTTCGTTTAGGAATGGGACTGCTGGGTATTGAAGTTCCTGCCAGAATGTAATATTCTCTTGAACAATATGTTATAAACGGAAAAAGGTGTTGCAATGATTATCAGAGCAACACCTTTTTTCCGTTTATTTTTTCTTTGGAGCCGTTTTCCTTTTCTTGGTTGTACCAGGTTCTTTTTCGTTCTGTACCTTGATTAGTTCCAAGCAACTCTTCAATGTCAAATCCTGTGGAACAATATCTTTGGGAATCTTATAGTTGGAACCTTTGTAAGTGATATAAGGTCCGTAACGTCCGTTCAGAATTTCAAGTTCCGGTTCTTCTTCAAACTTCTTGAGGTGACGTTCCATCTCCTTCTGGCGTTTTTCCAGAATTAGTTGCTCCGCTTCTTCCAAAGTGATGGTCATCGGATCGGCAGCTTTCGGCAGAGATACATATACCTTGTTATGTAAAACATAAGGACCGAAACGCCCCACACCCACACTTACTGTTTTTCCTTCGTATTCGCCTAATGTACGGGGTAATTTGAACAATTCCAGTGCCTCTTCCAATGTGATGGTTTCCATAGATTGCCCTTTCTTCATTTGTGCAAAGCGAGGCTTTTCTTCATCATCTGCCGTGCCGATCTGTGCGACAGGACCGAAACGTCCAATCTTAACTGAAACAGGTTTGCCACTTACCGGATCTTCTCCCAATATGCGTTCTCCTACCTTATGTTCAGTCTTGATAGCCAGAGTGTTTTCTACAGACGGGTGGAACTTATCATAAAAAGTTTTCATGATGGAAGTCCATTGCGCTTCTCCTTCTGCAATTTCGTCAAATTCCTTTTCTACACTGGCTGTGAAGTTGTAATCCAGAATGTTCGGGAAATATTCAGTGAGGAAATCATTGACTACGATACCTGTGTCCGTAGGAAATAATTTCGCTTTTTCCGCACCGGTTATTTCAGTATGATTTTCGTCTTTAATCTGATTTTCTCTCAGGGTTAATACGTTGAACAGGCGTTCTTCCCCATCTTTGTTTCCTTTCTCTACATATTCGCGTTGTTGGATAGTGGAAATTGTCGGAGCGTACGTAGACGGACGTCCGATACCCAATTCTTCCAGTTTGCGCACAAGACTTGCTTCCGTGTAGCGTGGCGGGCGTTGAGTGAACCGTTCGGTTGCGATGATAGGGCCGTATTCCAGTCGCTGGCCTTTTTTCAAAGGAGGTAATAAGCGGCTTTCATCTTCCTGTTCATTGTCATCATCGTAGGACTCACGGTATACATGCAGGAATCCGTCGAACTTGATCACTTCGCCGGTAGCTGTGAATACATCTTTGTTACCGCTTATGCTGATTGTAGCAGTTGTCTTTTCCAGCTCCGCGTCTGCCATCTGGGAAGCGATGGTGCGTTTCCATATCAAGTCGTACAATTTTTTTTCCTGCGCTGACCCTTCGATGGATTGGTTTTCCATATAGGTGGGGCGGATAGCCTCATGAGCTTCCTGTGCACCTTTGGTCTTTGTCTCGAAGTGACGGGGATGTACGTAGTTTTCTCCCATCATTTTAGTGATAGCCTCTTTGCTTCCTATTGTTGCAAAATCCGAGAGGTTGACAGAGTCCGTACGCATATAAGTGATAAATCCCGATTCGTACAGGCGTTGTGCAAGCATCATGGTCTGCGCAACGGTATATCCCAATTTACGTGCAGCTTCCTGTTGCAACGTAGAAGTGGTGAACGGTGCAGGAGGTGTTTTCTTTACCGGACGGGTAGTGATATCTTCGATTGCAAAAGTGGCTCCCTGACAAGCTTCGAGGAAAGCTCTTGCTTCTTCTTTCGTCTTGATGCGACGTGTCAGTTCCGCTTTCATCTCCACCGACTTGCCATCTGTGTCCGGAACGAGGAATATGGCGGTGACGCGATAAGCGGCTTCTGTCTTGAAGGCATGTATTTCACGTTCACGCTCTACAATCAGACGAACAGCAACCGACTGAACACGTCCGGCAGAGAGGGCCGGTTTTACTTTTCTCCAGAGTACAGGTGAAAGTTCGAAACCTACGATACGGTCCAGAATCCGTCGTGCCTGCTGTGCATTTACGAGGTTGAGATCAATATCGCGTGGTCGTTCGATCGCTTTTAAGATTGCGCTCTTTGTAATTTCATGAAATACGATTCGTTTGGTGTTTTCAGGTTTTAGTTTTAAGACTTCGTACAGATGCCAGGCAATAGCCTCCCCCTCGCGGTCCTCATCGGATGCGAGCCATACGGTTTCTGCGCTTTTTGCTTCTGCTTTCAGTGTACTAACCAGAGCCTTTTTGTCTGCCGGAATTTCGTAGTCGGGTTTGAAGTCCTTCTTTACGTCAATGCTGAATTCTTTTTTCTTCAGATCGCGTATATGTCCATAACTTGAAAGGACCTTGAAATCTTTCCCAAGAAACTTCTCAATCGTTTTTGCTTTTGCCGGAGACTCGACAATGACAAGGTTTTTCTGCATAATTCTTTCTTTTAGAATGGCTTGTACCATAATATTTGGGGACAAAAGTAAAAAAAAAGATTCTCCTTACCTTATATTATAAGGAGAATTTAATAAAATCTTAAGATTTAGCTTAGAGGGAGAATGCTTGCCAACTTATTTTGTTGCGGATGAGGGGGCTTCTTTTATTTTTTTGAGAAACTCTGTCGGTAACATTCCAAATTGCTTCTGAAAACATTTGGCAAAGTAGGAAGAAGAGCTGAACCCGACGAGGAATCCTATTTCGGTAACCCGATATTCTCCCTCCACCATCATTTTGCAGGCTTTCTTTAGTCGGGTGACCTTGATGAAATCATTGGGAGTCATGCCAATAATGCCTTTGATTTTGGTAAATACAGAGGTACGGCTCATTCCCAGTTCCTGTGCCAGTGTGTTTACCGAAAATTCGGAGTCCTCAATATTATTCTGGATGATTTCGGTACATTTATTCATAAATTCTTCATCCAATTTATTGTGGACAGCGGAGTGCAGATCGGATAACGGAGTAGAGGCATACGTTTTCTGCTGACTTTCCCTTTTCTTGAGTAAGTTCAGCAATTGTGCTTTCAGGTGGAAAGGTGAGAATGGTTTCTCTATATATGCATCCGCACCGGCTTCCAGTCCTTTGATTTTACTTTCCGTATCCGTTTTGGCTGTCAGCAGAATGACAGGAACGTGGGAAATATTGATGTTGCTTTTAATTTTCCCACAGAGTTTGAACCCGTCCATTTCCTCCATCATCACATCACTGATGATGAGGCCAATGTTATTTTTTTCAAGGATTTGCAACGCTTCCTCTCCACTCGAAGCCGATATGACAAAATATTCCTCAGACAGAATTTTGGAAAGGAAATCCAGAATCTCCGGGTTGTCGTCCACAACCATAATGGCATATTGTTTTTTCAACGGTTCGCCGGGAAGAGTGCTTTCCAGTTCATTTTCTTCTATATTTTCTGGGCTGCTTTCAGGAATAATTGTGTCTTCTACCCGTTTTGTTACTTGTAGCGCCGCAGTGATGACTGCTTGCTTAGGGAAATAGACAGAAATAGAAACACCGTTTTCACCGTCTTCCCTATCGCTGACTTCGATCTTTCCATTCATTAATTGGACGAGTGAGCGTGTCATGTGAAGCCCGATACCAATGCCCAGTTTATTTATTTCACTGTTGTTCTTAACCTGATAGAATGCGTCGAATATTTTAGTCTTTTCTTGATCGGTGATGCCTATACCGTCATCGGTTACGGTGACTACTATCTCGGAATCCTTTTCTGTAGTTGTAATACGAATCGTGCTTTTGGCATATTTCAAGGCATTGCTTAGTAGATTGCTGATAATCTTGGTAAAAGCTTCTTCATCTATGACGATGCTCAGTTTTTCCGGGATAGAGGAAGTGTCAATCGTCACTTTCTTTTGTCTGGCAGATAATTCAAAGATACAGGTTACTTTGCAGATTATTTCTTTAATCCGGTAACAGTCATACGATAGTTTATAAGATCCCGTATCTACTTTGCGGAAATCCAGCAATTGGGTGACAAGCGCATACAAACGTTTGTAATTCTGTTCAATAATACTTAGGTATTCCCCATACACATTGTTGATACTTGAAGTTTTCATCAGGTATTCCAATGGGCCGATAATAAGGCTCAAAGGAGTTCGAATTTCATGAGCAATGTTAGTGAAGAAATCTATTTTGGAGTTATAGAGCTCTTTTTCTTTTTCATCGTTCAGCCTCTTGATACGTTCTTTCTGACGTTTCTCCGTGCGTTTTACGTAATACCATACGGTTAACATAATCGCAATCAACAGGACGAGGGCATAGATCAGATAAGCCAGTTGCGACCGGAAGAATGGAGGCAGCACCTTGATTTTTAGTTGTACTTCATTATTGCTCCATAGTTTATCGCTGTTCGTTCCCTTGACCCTTAATACATATTCACCGACGGGTAAGTTTGCATAGGAAAGATGGTTATTATTTCCTTTAGTGAACTGCCATTCGCTATCCAGACCTTCCAGCATATATTGATAATCATTCTCTTTGGGAGCAATGTAACTTAGTGCGGCAAAATCGAATCCGATCATGGACTGGTTATATTTCAACACAATCTCATCTGTATATCCTATGGATTGGCGAATGAGTGAATGGGATGTATCAGCCTGTATCTCTTTTCCGAAAATGGTCATATTGGTGAGGACGACAGGTGGATTGTATGTGTTTTCTCTTAAGTCTTGCGGGAAGAAATAACAGAAACCGTCTGTCGAACCCCAAAATAGTCTACCGTCAGAAGATTCAAAGCCTGAACATGGTGTGAATTGTTCATTGTATAGTCCGTTTGATTTCGAATAGGTTTTCAGATATTCTGTATCCGGATTATATACAGCAAGTCCCTTATTGGTACTAATCCATAGTAAGTCTCCTTTAGGGATAATGGAAGTGATGATTTTATTCGGCAACTTTAGGTAGTCGTGTCTGGTAAAATCATCTGTTTCATCATTATATCTACAAAGTCCTTGCCCATAAGTTCCCACCCATAGTCGTTTCTTGTTGTCGATAGCTAGCGTGGTGATTACATTCTTTGTTAGTGAATTCGGATGATCCGAACGTTGATAAGATGTTATCTTTTGGGTTCTGACATTGTATGAATATAATCCACTGATACTTGTTCCTATCCATATTCTTCCGAAGTAATCTTCAATGATATCCGATATTTTGCCTGTAAAAGAACCGATTCTGATGAAATTGTTTTTTTCGGGGTTATAGTAACAGAATCCTGCAGAGGTGCCCACGTAAATACATCCATTACTGGCTTTATATAGAGTGAATACCCGTGAGGAGGGGATAGATGTTGAATCTTCCGGGTTATTGAGAAAACTTTCCACTTTTCCTGTTTTTAAATCAATCACCTCCAAACCTCTTCCATAAGTGGCGGCATATAGTTTATCTCTGTCTACCAGCAGATCGTGTATACAATAGTAAGTTGTGCCTATACTGGCTGCATCCCGGAAAGGGGTAATTTCTTGAGTTTTGGCATCAAATCGGAAAATGCCATTGTCATCCGTACCTATCCAGTATTTATCATCTTTGTCTTCTTTGATAACATTGATTACTTTTCCTGATTGTGGTGTGGACGATGATGAACAGCTATAATATTTGAAATTATTTTGAAATGCCGAATAGAATTTGATTCCATCGAAATAGGAGCCCAGCCAGAGGCTTTCTTCCTTATCTATATAGATGGTATATATAAACTTATTGGCTCCGGTTCTTATTTTCAGATTCGGATTGTCGGATTGTATAATTTCTCCTTTGTCTGCTTTAAAAATTCCCATACCGTTGTCGGATGAAATGAACAACTCGCCAGGTCTGTATTCTTTAATATCGTGGATATGATATAATAGGTTGTTTGGACTTCTGTCCTGGTAGTTGGTGAAAGTTTTAGCCACAGGATTGAACAGGTCGAGCCCGTTCTGAAAAGTTCCTATCCATAAATTGCCGTATGAGTCTTCAAACACTTTCTGAATGGAATTATCTGATAAACTATTAGGGTGACTGCTCTTTTTGTAAGTGACGAACGTGTTACTTTGTTTATTAAAACAACATAAACCTTCTGAATAAGTACCTATCCAAATGTTTTGTTTGCTGTCCTGCTGTAATGTCATGATGATGTTTTGCGAAATGCTGTTCGTTTCTCTGGGAATATTCCGATAGACTTTGAGTTTGATTTCATCATGGGGAGAAAAACGGTAAAGTCCTTCTCCGCTTGTTGCAATCCATACTTCTCCGTCGCTGTCCTCTATCATATCGGTGACGTATGTTCGTATCATCTCTCCGGTTTCAGTTTTGGCATGGAAAGGTTGGAAAGTGTCTGTCTTCGAGTCGTAAATGACGATTCCGGTATCCAATCCTATCCACATTCTGCCCCTGCGGTCGATAAATATTTTCTTGACACTGTTACTGGTTGTTGCGTTGATATATTCTGATAGATAGTAGTTCTTGAATGAGATGCCATCGAACCTGCTCAAGCCGTCATCGGTTCCGAACCACATAAATCCGCATGAATCTTGCAAAATGCTGTATACTCTGTTGGCGGCTAATCCATCATCCATTGTATAAGAGGTGGAGAAAATACGCTGTGCATTCACCACGAATGAATGTAAGCACAGGATTTGTATGGCTATCAAAAGAAATACTTTTTGCATGGGGATTCGTTTTATCTGTATTGGTTTTCATTAGTATAGGACAATATTAGGAAGAATAAGCTGCATAAACAAATGATAGGCAATCTTTTTGGCGGTGGAACAAAACTTTTGAAAACGAACAAAAAAATCGTTCAAATCTTGGATAATTACTGGTGAATATGTTTATGCTCTTTGGAATAATTTATCGGATGAAATTAAATCTCGGTTAGTATAGATTAGTATCTGTATATTCTATGTACATTTGTCTCGTTAGTATGTTTGTTTTCGTTTGACTTAAGTTAAACGAAAGAATGACTTAAGTTGAACTATCGCTTGAGTTAAGTCAAACGAAAATAGAAATGTACTTTAGAAAATAAATCTATGGGAGGGAAGATGTTTGTCTCTCCTAATAAAGAACTAATCAATAATGAGTGTAAATTATGATCTTTATGAAACTCCCGACCTTGCTAAAAGCGGAGAAGAACAGCCTTTGCATGCACGTGTAGTGTTGAAGGGAAGTTATACAGCCGAAGAATTTGTAGAACAAGTGACTGCGCTTCAGCATATGCCCCATGCGCAGGTGGTGGGTATCATAGAGGCTATATCAAAAGAATTGAGGCATTTGCTTTTAAAAGGATTCTCTGTTGAATTAGGGGATATCGGTTATTTTAGCCTTTCGTTGAGTGTTGACAAGAAGGTGAAGGAGGCAAAAGAATTGCGTTCGCCGTCTATATCTCTGAAAGATATTAATTTTCGTGTGAATCGCCAATTTAAGAAGGATATTGAGAGTGGTCTTGAATTACGGCGTTATCATTCACCCTTTCGTGTGAAAAATCCGTTGCCAGAGGAAAAGTGCCTGCAACGGTTAGAAAGGTTTCTAAAAGAGCACCCATGCATTAATCGGCAGGATTATGCCCTGCTCGTTGGAAAAACGAAAACACAGGCATTGCAGGATATTAATGCTTTCATCGAACAAGGTGTTTTGAAGAAGTATGGAGTGGGGCGTTCGGTAGTATATATAAAGGTATAGTAAATCATTTTATTGGATATATATACTTGATATTAAACATTTTCTGCTTACCTTTGTTTGCATGAAAAAAGATAACGAGAAAGGAGACGAGTCTATGGCAAGTAATTATATTCGTTTCGATTGGGCTATGAAGCGCTTATTGCGTAATAAAGCCAATTTTGCAGTTCTTGAGGGCTTTTTGACAACACTTCTCAATGAAAAAATTGTTATTCAGAAGTTGTTGGAAAGCGAAAGCAATCAAGAGGACGAGTTTGACAAGTATAATCGGGTAGATATGCTTGCCGAAAACTCTAAGGGAGAGCTTATTCTGATCGAAGTTCAGAATAATAATGAGTATGCTTATTTTCAACGTATGCTGTTCGGCACTTCCAAGTTGGTGACCGAATACATTAATCGTGGAGAAGGCTATGATAAAGTACGTAAAATATATAGTATCAATATTGTCTATTTTTCATTAGGTAGCGGAAAGGATACGGTTTATCACGGTTCAGAGGTATTCATCAGAATGATGTGCTGGAGTTGACTCCTTTTCAGAGACAAACGTTCAAGGTAGATGCTGTGAGCCAACTTTATCCGGAATATTATATATTGAAAGTGAATGATTTCAATCAGGTAGCCAAGAGCCCGTTGGAAGAGTGGATATGTTATTTGAATACAGGTGATATCCCTGACAGCGCCACAGCACCGGGACTGGAGGAGGCCCGCGAGCGATTGAAACTTGATAAAATGACGAAAACCGAGCTTGAAGCTTATTATCGGCATTTGGATAATATTGTAATATTGAGAGATAATATATTTACGGAGCGTGCGGAAGGTCGTGCAGAGGGCCGTGTGGAAGGTCGTGCGGAAGGACTTGAAGAAGGACTTGCGAAAGGACGTGAGGAAGAAAAGAAAGAAATGGCACGAAATATGAAGTCTTTGAATATACCCCTTGATACTATCTCACAGATAACGGGACTGGAAATAGAAAAAATACGTGATTTGAAAATTTAGTTATCACTGATAGCTTCTCTTATAAATTTAGTGTGTCTTATCTGAATTATTCTGATTTTATATCAGGACGATTGAGATGAGACATTTTTTTTGTTAGGGGGTAACGATAAAATCGTTCACATTAAGAACAAATAGAAATAAAACGGTGGTATGGCGGTAAGAAAAAAGTGTAGTTTTACGATATTCTTGTTCTTTTGTACGGGATTCGCCATGAAAAAAGATTCTCTCGCTTATCTTTGCGAATATGAATTTAGAAATTGGTTGCAACAATCTAAAACATCTCAAACTTAAATTAATAACATTAAATCATGTATTATGAATGAAATTGCACGTAAGTTAGATTTCTCATTACGACGCTTGGTTAGTGCTCTTATCATCATTTATTTTTTTGCGGCACCTTTTGCATCGACGTATGCGTCAGGTGCAGTGACTGAAGTATTTCAGGAAGGGAAGAAGGCTGCTACTAGAAAATTAGCAGGTAAGATTATAGATAAGAATACGAAGGAGACTCTTATCGGTGCCAGTGTGTGGTTGAAAGATACTAGTATCGGAGGTACTACGGATATGGATGGTAATTTCAATATCAACGTTCCGGGGGGTAAGACCGTAACATTGGTAATCAGCTATTTGGGATATGCTAATATAGAAAAGGAGATCTCCCCCTCGACAAATAATTTGCTTATTGAGATGAATACCGATGATACAGTGCTTGAAGAAGTACAGGTAGTGGGTTACGGTACGCAACGTAAAGAAAGTGTGATTGGTTCTATCAGTACATTGAGTGTTAGTAATCTGAAAGTTCCCAGTGCTTCTATATCTACCAATTTGGCTGGTCAGTTAGGAGGTGTTGTTTCTATTCAGCGTGATGGTTCTCCAGGTAGCTCGGCAGAATTTTGGATTCGTGGTATTTCTACTTTTGGTGCGAATAAGACACCTCTGATTCTTGTTGACGGTGTAGAGCGTTCGCTCGACCTGCTTGATCCGGAAGAAATTGAAAGCTTTTCTTTATTGAAAGATGCTACTGCTACTGCTCTTTACGGTGTACGTGGCGCAAACGGTGTTGTATTGATTAAAACAAAACGTGGTTCTGAGGGTAAGCCGAAAATTTCAATCAAAATGGAAGCGGGTATGGTAGCTCCTACCAAAATCCCTGAAATGGCGGACGCTGTGGATTTTGCCAATATGTATAATGAGGCTGTGCCGGGAACTTACAGCCAAAGTGATATTGAAAAATATAGAAATCATACAGACGGAGACTTGTATCCGAATGTGAACTGGCTGAAGTCTGTTTTCAAGAAACATACGTTCAATCAACGTGTCACTGCCAATGTGAGTGGTGGCGGTGAAATTGCACGTTACTTTATTTCTGCCGGCTATTATCATGAAGATGGTTTGTTTATGACCGGCAAAGGAGAGTCTTATAATGGTAATCCAGATTATCAACGCTATAATTTTCGATCGAATGTAGATATTAATTTACATCCTACTACGGTTCTTTCATTGACCTTAGGAGGATTTCTTACCAAAAAGAGGGATGCTGCTAATTCTGATGATATTTGGAAATATGCATTCGCTCTTGAACCGAACGCGTTTCCCATTCAATATTCCAATGGATATTGGGGTGGAGAAAAAGGAGTAACGAATCCTTATTGGCAAGTTACTAGGGGAGGATATGTGGAAGATTGGCAAAGCACATTAAATTCAATGGTCAGTCTGGATCAGGATTTCTCTTTCATTACTGAAGGATTGAAGGCTAATATCAAGTTTGCATTTGATACACAGGCATGGCATGGTAATAAATATACGCAACAGGATGAAATATGGCATGCTATACGCCGTGATACAAATGGAGAACTTGTATTCAACTCAGAACCGGAAACTGCCAAAGGAGGTCCATGGTTTGATAATAAGTCTGGGGGAAATAATGCGACCTATTTAGAGGCTTCTATTACTTATAATCGCTTGTTTGGAAAACATCGTGTGGGAGGTTTGTTCCTGTATAACCAGCGGATTAAAAATGAAACGTACAGAAATAAAGATTATAAGGATAATATATCTTCTATCAAATCGTTGCCTTATAAGAATCAGGGACTAGCTGGACGTTTGACTTATGATTATGATAGCCGCTATTTTATAGAAGGAAATTTCGGATACAATGGGTCGGAAAATTTCGCAGCCGGTCATCGGGTAGGTTTCTTTCCGGCGGTGGCTGTGGGATGGTATGTATCCAATGAAAAGTTCTTCTCGCCATTGACAGATGTCGTTTCAAAATTGAAATTGAAAGCATCTGTCGGACAAGTAGGTAATGATCAGATTGGTGGGGATGTTCGTTTTATCTATTTGGGGACAGTTGCTAATACTGGTAGTTATGTTTATGGAAACTATACTAAGACGAGTGGTGAGCGTGTGAATGAAGTAGCAAATCCCAATGTTGGTTGGGAGGTTTCCACCAAACAAAATTATGGATTTGAATTGGGATTATTTAATAAACTGGAAATTCAGGGAGATTGGTATCATGATGTGCGTGATCATATCTTTGTACGCAATAATAATATTCCTGCTTATGTCGGTATGACTACTGTACCAATGGTGAATATCGGGAAAATGAAGAGTTGGGGCTTTGACGGTTCATTAGAATACCATGATAAAATTGGTCAGGTGAATGTGACTGGACGTGGAACATTTACTTATGCGAACAATGAGATTCTTCGTAATGGCGATGCTCTGAATAAATATCCATGGATGAATTCTGTAGGGCAGAAAATCTATCAGAAATTCGGATGGGAGGCAGTCGGATTGTTTGAATCACAAGGAGAGATTGACCGTAGCCCGATTCAGTTTAGCGAAGGTAATCATAGCCGTTTACGTCCGGGAGATATTAAATATCGCGATTTGAATGGCGATGGCGTTATTGATGATTACGACAAGATGCCTGTTGGTTTCTGTGATATTCCTGAAATCACTTATGGATTTGGGGGAGCTATAGAATGGAAAGGGTTTGATGTTTCTATATTTTTCCAGGGGACTGCACGTGTATCTATTTTTGAAGAGGGTTCTGCTGTGGTTCCTTTTTCTTCCGGTTACAAAAATAATAACGGATTTCTGAAAGGAGTGATGGAAGATCGCTGGACTGTGGATAATCCTAACCCGAATGCACGCTATCCACGTACAATCCGTCCGAGTGATGCTTTGGATAATAATAATACCAAGAAATCATCATTTTGGGTACGTAATGCGGCTTACCTTCGCCTGAAGAATGCTGAAATAGGTTATACATTCCCAAAGAGATGGATGGAGAAGATGGCTATACAAAATTTACGTCTGTATGTATCAGGAGTAAATTTGTTGACTTGGGCACCGGATGTTCATCTGTTCGACCCGGAACTAGGCTCCGGTGATGGAAGGAAGTATCCGCCGACACGTGTATTTAATGTAGGTTTAAATATTAATTTCTAATACTAAAAGACATGTTGATTATGAAATCCAAATATATGAAACGTATTATGTTTTTGGCTGCCGCAGCCTTGACTATATCATCTTGTGATTCGTTTTTGGATACGTCTCCCGAGGATTTGCGTTCTCCGGAACAGATTTATGAGACTTACTCGTCTACACAGAACGCAATGTTCGGAGTATATTCTTATATCCGCGATACATACCCATTTAATATGCCGGATACTTATAGTACTAGTGATGTAGATGTGGCCTATACCAATGTACATACTTTTGATATGGGGGTATGGAGTGCTTCATCTGCACAATATGATAAATGGTATACTTTTTATAAAGCGATCCGCGAAGCTACATACTTTCTTCAGAATGTAGATAAATGCCCGGATCCACGGTTGACCTATGATACTCGTGAACAGTGGAAAGCGGAAATTCGTTGTGTGCGTGCTTATTACTATGCACAGTTGATGCGTATGTACGGACCGGTCATTCTATTGAAAGATGAACAGCCGGATTTCTCTGGTACGGATATGTTTCGTGAACGTAACACTTGGGATGAATGTGTGCAATGGATTACAGAAGAGTTTACGGATTTGATAGAAAATTCTCCCTTACCTTTAAAGTCAGAGGGCGAGACTTATGCTCGAATGAATAGGGGAATTGCTAAAGCTTATCTGGCACGTATTCTCTTACAATCTGCCAGTCCACAGTTCAATGGTAATTCTAAGTATGCCAATATTCGTAATGCGGATGGAACTCCGTTATTTCCGTTGACGTATGACAAGAATAAATGGGAGTTGGCCCGTCAGGCTGCTTTGAGCCTTATAAAGGATGGTAATTATGATTTGGTCAAAGTACTTTATGAAAGTGGTGCGAATATGGGTGAAATTGATCCTTATACTTCTTATAAATCCGTATTTACTACTTCGCAAAATAAAGAAATGATCTTCTCTTTCCTGGAAGATAATGGTACTATTGATAAACGTCTTGCGCCTAATAGTAATGGTGGTTGGGGAGGAGGTTACAATCCTACTCAAGAAATTGTGGATGCGTATGCTATGTTAGAAACCGGACGTTTCCCGATTACAGGGTATACGGATGATGACCGTACCACACCGATTATTGATCCGGATGCAGGATATCAAGAAGTCGGATACTCTCAGTTTACAAATCCATGTGAAGGTAAAGAGCGGAAAACCTATAATATGTTTGTAGGTCGTGAACCTCGTTTCTATGTGTCGATAGTCTATGGCGGTATGTCTTGGTTTATTCCGAAAAAAGCAAGTGAAAAAATCTATCTGGAGATGTATAAAAATGGGAATAATGGTCCGGATGCTTCTCACAATCACTTTACAACAGGATATAATATGGTGAAACTGGCCATGCCGGAATATGAAGCAAGTCCTACGAAGAACGTAAAACGTGAATTACCTTATATCCGTTATGCTGAGATTCTGCTGAATTATGTAGAGGCTACTATTGAATTGGGTGAACTGAAAGATCCGAATTTATTGACTTATTGGAACGCGGTTCGCAATCGTGCCGGACTGAAGAATATTGAGGAAGCATATCCTGAAGCTATGAATGATCAGGATAAATTGAGGGATTTGATTCATCGTGAACGTCGTGTGGAATTTGCTTTCGAGGGTATCAACTTCTACGACAGCCGTCGTTGGCTGACAGCAGAAGAAACGGAAAAAGGGGATATTCATGGTATGAATATTCAGGCTAAGGGTACTCCCGGCAAGGAAGAATATCCGGAAGATTTCTTCCAACGTACGGTAATAGAAAAGAGAGTGTTTACACCAAGTTTCTATCTGTTCCCTATCCCGCAAAGTGCGATTAATAAAAACCAAGATTTAGTACAAAACTATAAATGGTAAAGAAGATGGTAACAATGAAGAAATATATAAGTTTTTTATTTGCGGCTCTTTTATTGGGGACTTCTTGTACTGATACTAGAACTGATTACATGATGGGAGATACTGCATATTTCCCTAAGAGTGATTTGCAGAAAGAAACCCTTTACGTGATGAATGCCAATGATTATGTATACAACGTTTGGATTCATAAGGCGGGCTACTATCAGAATAGATTTGCCGGAAGGGTAGAGCTGGATTATAATTATTTGGTTCAGTATAATACAGAGAACGGTACTGATTACGAGATGTTGGATGAAAAGTACTACTCGTTCGAGCGTGATTTTGTTATCGAAGCCGGAGCGGATGAGGTAGCTGTGCCATTGAGTCTGAAGATAGAACAGCTTCTTCAGGATAAAGGTTATGGTATTTATTATATTCCTTTGTCTGTCAATAGCCGTACGCCGGAAGAGGATGTTTATGTAGATAAATCTCACTTTATTCTGCTTTTGGATATCAGAAAACCGGTACTGGTGATTGACGGTGCCGTAGGAGAACAAAGAGGAGAAGTCTTTATGGATTTATCTAAAGCGACAACAGAGCGTCAGATAGATATTACAGCTAAATTGGATATCAATACGACGGAAGAATTGGTTGTTACTTATGGTTATGATAAAGAAGAGGATAATCTGCTGACTGAAGATGAAAAATCTCGTTTGCTGACTGCCGGTTTTGAATATGCACAGAACGTGAAGATTCCGGTTGGAGAGAAATATGCAGAGAATTATCTGATCCTGAAACCGTTGGAAATGCCGGACGGAAAATGGATACTTCCGGTACGTGTGGGAACTACGAATGATAAAGTTGGTTCTGACGCGGAAGAGAATTGGATAAAATTGACGGTTGTCAAAGGTTCACTGGATTCAAAGGTTGAATTGGAAGGAACTTATGTGCAAGGAAGTGATATAATTCTTTCTTCGGATAATACACCATCCCGCGAAGTAATTGCTGATGTAAGTCAGATCAGCGATTTATCTTATTCCGTAGCAGATAAATATGGTGATGAACCCGATTGGCTGCAGGTGAATGAGGCAAGCGGTAAACTTCAGATTACTGTGAGCAGTGCAAATACTTCGACGTGGAAGGAACGTGTTGCAACGATTACACTCGTAGACAATGAAACTTGGCTTGAAAAAGAAATTGTTGTGAGACAAGGAATGAAAGGCTACGGCATAATTCTGAATAAATCTTTGTGGAGTGTGGTAGGCTATAGTGAACATGTCTCCGGAAAAGAATCTGTATTAGGCAGACTATTTAATAATTTCTGGCCGACAAGTAAGGCGGAGGTAGGTTCTGGAAGTACTTTGTCATACATCGAGATAAGTGATAAAGGTTCGGAAGAGAATCCGGTACAGATCGTATTTGATTTAGGTGAGAATCCTCATGAATATAATTCGATCGGATTGATACCGAGACTACAATGGGTAGGGAATTCACCTAAATACCTGAAGATCGAAGTTAGTGATGCTGTGTTGACACGCAGTGAAGACATTACGAATTGGATTCTTGTTGGCAGTGCTAAAAGGGATGCATTCACAAAGACGGAATTGGATGCTCATGATAGTGGTAACTGGGAGGATTGGTACACTGACAAACAGTTTGTAAAATGGTATGATTTGGGTGAAAATATGAGTCATCGGTATATACGCTTGTCTATGTGGGATTCATGGTATAGCACCCACTGCTTGGATGAAATATTTGTTTCTAAAAGATAATGGAATATAGAAATAGTAAAAACAATATATTTATGAAAAATCTATTTTTACTACTATCGTGTCTGCTCTGTTTGCAGGCTTGTAATGATGAAAAAGAGGTGGACTGGACACCTGATGCGTTGACAGTATCATGCAATGAAACTTTGGAGGAAGCTGGAGACGGACACTGGAAAGTGACTTTGCCAACTGAGTATAAAGGGAGTGTGACCTTGGGGATTAAAACGGACAAGGCATGGAAAGTGGAAGTTTTATATATGACAAATGAAAAAGAAGAGTGGATTACTCCTTCAGTGCAGGGTGGAGTAGGTGCAGCATCATTGTCGCTTGTCATTGCTGATAATGTAACAGCAAAAGACCGCAAAGCATCTGTAGTGATTACTACCAAAGGAGAAATCCCGGTGAAAAAAATAGTAACAATTATTCAAGGAAATGTAGAAGAACTTCTGACTGTAGGAACTATTGATGAATCAGAATTTCCGGAAGAGGTATTTATTACTGAGAAAGCAGATGGGGCATTTTCTGTTACTTTGCCTAAAGATTTTACAGAAACGGGGGATAGAGAGCTGAAACTTTTGACCTATGAAGGTACGGCGTCGCCTGTGATAGATATCGATTTTCCAGATGAGGATAACCAAAGTTGGATAGAATTAAAGGAAGATGTTGTGGCACAGATAGATACCGATACTAAGGTTTTGTCTTTGCTGATCAAGGAGAATACTACTAATGTATACCGTGAAGCAATGATTAATTTTACGGCTACTGCTGGTGATATTACGGTGAGAAAGTCTGTTTCGGTTATTCAGTTTGGAATAGAGGAGATTATTTGGAATCCAGAATATTATCAACAGGAGAGAGAATTTATAGTATCTTCAGATGCGAATGAAAAAATTCTTGTTGCCACCTGTAAAAATATAAATCCCGCAGATATAGAAATGAGCGGTGAGAATGAGTGGCTGACCTTGAGTCAAGAAGATGGTAAGGTTTATGCAGAGGTTACCGCTAATATCAGTACCAATAAGGAACGTACAGCAAAGATTGGAGTGAAAAATGTGAAAACCGGCATGGAAGGAAAAATAGATTTCAGACAAGGAATGAAAGGGTATGGTATTATATTGAATAAGTCTACTTGGAATATACCTGCATATAGTACTAATATTAGTAGTCAGTACAGTGAAACAGAAATGAAAAAATATTTCCCGCGATTGTATGATAATGTTTGGTGGGATACAGGACTGAAAGAAAATGATATATACGTGGAATTCAATAAAGGAATTACTACTGACGGTGGAGCTGATGGTAAACCTTATGTACTTGTTTTTGACTTAGGTGAGAATCTGCGTGAATACAACAGTTTTGGTATTGTGCCAAGACTTCAATGGACTGCACCTGCTCCAAAAACTGTTCAAATAGAGGTTAGTGATGATCTTAATGAAGGATGGATAACAGTTGTTACCAAAAATGATAGTAATGGCTTTACTGAGGCTGAATTAAAAGGAGCAACAGGAAGTTATAATAACCATGGTGAAGGTATAATCCATTGGTTTGAGTTAGGGAAATTGCAAAAACGCTATATTCGTTTGACGATATATGAAACTTTTTGGTATAAAAAAGTTCTGTGTTTGGATGAAGTTTTTGTGTCCGATCGTTCAAATGTTGTTGAATAATAAATTTAGTAAGTTATGAAAAACTTAAGGAAGTATATATTAATCGCATGCAGCCTGTTCACACTGGCTGCGTGTGATCTCGAAATTGATATAACGAATCCGGGACTTATTACAGAAGAGAAACCGGATAGACCTCAGGCAGGAGAAACGATTACCTATCGTGCACAAGTATGGGTAGAGAAAAACGATATGGAAGAATTATATGGCGGAGAACGTTTGTTCCGACAGAATTTGGAAGCGTTGTTCCGCAATACGACTACTTTTTGGAATGAAAGTACGAACAAGTTTGATTATCGCTTTGAATGGGCGATGGGTGAAGGAGATGATAATTTGGTTATTTACGATATAAAAAGTGGTGTAAAAAGCCAAGCCGAATACAATGTGTATAAAGATAAGGCTTATGGTACTTTGAATACAGAGAAGTATGATTTTGTTCTCTTTCTGGCTTTACGTTGTACAAAAGGTGGACTCTCTTGTGGCGGTGGCGGAGCAAGTAAGCAGTCAGTTGTACAGGCCTATTTTGAGGAAGGGCATGATATTTTTGCAAAGAAATGGCCGGAAAAAGGTACATATAGTGATTTAGGTCATGAATATGGTCATGTTCGTGGTGCGCAGGATTTATATCAGTATATGATTCCGGCTGAAAACAATCCGGTCAGTCATGTTGCTTATGATTATCCTAAGTGTAATATGGGGACGGGTTATCAGGAATGGAGTGATTATTGTTCGGCGATATTTAACCATAATGCCCAATATAAACAAATTACTGCTGATATGACCCGAAGTACGTATCCTAAGCAGATGTTGGTCAGGGTAACAAAAGATGGTAAACCGGTACAACGTGCCACAGTCAATTTTTGGGGCTCACGTGCCACTTTTAGGGATATATATGCAGAACCGGGCAATTCTCCATATATGAAGAAAAAAACAGATGCAAACGGTGAATTTACCATTAATGATATATACCGGATGTTTATTCCAGATTATAATAATACTCCGAATCTTCCCCCTAAGAGTCCGGTTGATGAATTTCCTTTTTCACGCTGGTATTGTTTTGTAGTAGAAGTCGAGTTGGATGGTGGACAGACGAAAAGTGTGTGGTTGTCGGATTTGGATATTGTTCCTGAATATCTGAATGGCGGGCAGCAAGAACCGTATGTGTTTGAAATACAGTTATAATAAGTTTAGCATGAATATTTTAAAATATCTACTGATTGCATGTAGCTGCCTGATTGGGGCAGCTCATGCTCAATCTTCGATTGTGAAAGATACAATAGAATATCGTGCCCAGGTATGGGTTGATAAAACAGACCTGGAACGTTATGGTGGAGAAGAGGATTTCAAGAAGAACTTGAAAAAGATGTTTCATAATACTACGCGTTTTTGGAATGAAAGTCCTAATAAATTCAATTATTATTTTCGCTTTGTTCCTGCTGAAGAATTGTACGTCTACGACATTCAGGGAGACAAAAACAAATATGATGAATTTAAGAATAAGGCTTATGGACCATTGGATTTGTCGAAATATGATTTTGTGTTGTTCTTGGCGTTGGGTGCAAAGAATGAAGGGCTTTCCTGTGGGGGAGGTGGAGCGAGTGGGCAATCTGTAGTGATGTGTTATATTCGCGAACCTCATAATATCTTTACGGATGCGCTTTATCCCAATCAGGGAACGTATAGCAATCTAGGACATGAATATGGTCATATGCGTGGTGCTACGGATTTATATCAGTATATGATTGCCGCAGAAGACAATCCTGTGAGCTACGAGAAACTGACTCCACCTAAATGTAATATGGGGACGGGTTATCGTGTATGGAGTGATTATTGCTCGGCATTGTTCAATTATACGGCGAAGATGAAGCCGCTCGATAAGGACTTGCCAGATCAGGTATTTCCGCGTAAACTGGTGATTAAGGTAGAAAAGAATGGAAAGGCGAAATCCAACTATACTGTGAATTTCTATGGTACACGTGCCGGTGGTAAATATAATAAGCGTGATGTATACCCAAAGGTGTACAGGACTTATCAGACGGATAAAAAAGGAAAAGTAGAACTGACCAATCTGTATAAACTGTATCATCCCGATATGACTGACCCCAATATTCCGCCTAAGGAACCGCAGGACTTATTTCCTTACTCTTATTGGTTCAGTTTCCTGGTGGAGGTGATAGATGATGCGGGACAGAAGAAATATGTATGGTTACCGGATGTAGAGTTACAGAGACAACATTTGGAAACAGGTAAGGATGTCTGTGAAGTAAAAGTTGAATTTTAAGGGTAAAAAGATCGTTAGTTTACAACGTTTTCTATAGGTATTGTTTACGATACAATGAATTAAATCAATAAAGCCATGAATAGAAAGATGGGTTTAATGATGGCAATGGGGCTGTTGATATCAGCTCCATTGTTGTCAAAAGATTACTTGATTTCCACTCCTCGGACCTCATTGTTGATTACGGCCAATAAGGGTGAAAAGTCAAAAATGCAATATTATGGAGTGAGTATCACTCCCGTTCAGATCCAGAATATTTATGATGCCGGTTTGGCTTTCGAAGCGGATAGTTATCCAGCATTCGGTCTTCAGACCGTAGGCGAAAAGGCGGTCGCAATTACCCATGCCGACGGCAATATGTCATTGGATTTGGGAGTAGATAATGTAAAGCAATACGGGATTGACGACGGTGAGATTCTGGAAGTGCTTTTGAAAGATAAGATATATCCTGTTTGGGTGAAACAATGTTATAAGGCTTATAAAGGAACGGATATAATTACCACTTGGGTTGAGATTGGCAATGCAGGTAAGAAACCGGTAACACTGTTTCAGTTTGCTTCCGCTTATTTGCCGATGTTTCGCGGGGACAACTGGCTGACTCATTTTCATGGAGCCTGGGGTGCGGAACATACGATGGATGAAGAGAAACTGACGAATGGGCAAAAAGTGATTGCTAACAAAGACGGACTGGCGAATACGGAAACGGATAATCCTTCTTTTATGTTGTCGTTGGACGGCAAACCGCAGGAAGAAACAGGAAAAGTCTTTGGGGGCGTTTTGGCTTGGAGTGGTAATTATAAGTTGAAGCTGGATGTTCGCAACACAGCACTGAATATAATAGTCGGTATGAATGAGGAAAGTTCACAATACATATTGGAACCGAAAGAAACATTCGTCACTCCTGAATTTGCCATGACATATAGTACCAATGGCAAAGGTGGGGTGAGTCGTGCTTTTCATCATTGGGCACGCCAATATAAAATGAATCAGGGTGAAAGGCTGCATGACATCTTGTTGAATAGCTGGGAAGGTGTTTATTTCAAGGTGAACCAAAAAGGGATGGATGAGATGATGGAAGCTTTCTCTGCCATGGGTGGAGAGTTGTTTGTTATGGACGATGGCTGGTTTGGAAATAAATATCCCCGTAATGGTGGAAACAGTAGTTTGGGTGATTGGGAAGTCTGCAAAGAAAAACTGCCTGAAGGTATTGAAGGATTGCTTGCGTCTGCCAGGAAGCATCATATAAAATTCGGTATTTGGATTGAACCGGAAATGTCGAATACTAAGAGCGAACTGTTCGAAAAGCACCCGGACTGGATTCTGAAAATTGATAACCGTCCTTTATCTACCGGGCGTGGCAAAACGCAGGTAGTTCTGGATTTGACTAATCCGAAAGTGCAGGATTTTGTTTTTGGAGTGGTTAATAATTTGATGACGAACTATCCGGAAATTGCCTATATGAAATGGGATGATAATTGCAGTTTGCTGGATTATGGTTCTTCCTACTTACCAAAAAACAAGCAATCACATCTCTATATTGAGTATAATAGGGGTTTACAGAAAGTACTTCAGCGTATTCGTGCCAAGTATCCTGAACTCGTGATGCAGCTATGTGCTGGTGGCGGTGCCCGCGTCAATTATGGATTGCTTCCATATTTTGATGAGTTCTGGACGAGTGATGATACGGATGCTTTGCAAAGAATTTATATGCAATGGGGAGTTTCCGGTTTCTTTCCGGCTATTGCGATGGCATCTCACGTAAGTGCGGACAAGAATCATCAGACCGGACGCCGTATTCCATTGAAATTCCGTTTTGATGTGGCAATGTCCGGGCGATTGGGAATGGAAATTCAGCCGAAGGACATGAATGATGTTGATAAGGCATTCTCCAAACGTGCTATTGCAGCGTATAAAGATATTCGTCCTGTGGTTCAGTTCGGTGATTTGTATCGGTTGGTGTCTCCATACGATAATAAAGGAGTATCCTCTCTGATGTATGTCACTTCCGAAAAGAATAAGGCGGTCTTTTATGCATATAAGATTTCTCATTTCATCAATATGGTTATTCCGAAGGTTTGTATGAATGGATTGGATCCGTCGAAGAATTATCGTTTGGTAGATTTGACACCTGTGGACAGTAGCAAACCTTGTGACCTGAATGGTAAAATCATTAGTGGAAAGATATTGATGGAAGAAGGCATTGCATTAAAATCATTGCTGAAAAGTGAATATTCAAGTTTGGTTTTACAACTACAGGCTGTGGATTAAGTTGATAAAAGACAATGAGAATGATAAAAAGAGAAATTCCTGTTATTGGTATTTCTACTGAAATTGATATTCCGGGAAGAATATCTGTGAAAAGAAAATATGTGGATGCTGTCCTTCAAGCGGGCGGCATCCCTTTTATTCTTCCGTTTACCGACAATGTACAGATTTTACAATCTGTGGTTTCTTCTATTGATGGTTTACTCCTGACAGGTGGGGGAGATATATCGCCTGTGATATACGGAGAATCGACTCTTCCTGAATGTGGAGAATGTTGCCGGGATAGGGATGACTTTGATTATGCTTTGCTGCGCTTGGCATCCGAAAGGCAAATTCCCGTTTTAGGTATTTGTCGGGGAATGCAGATTATTAATACTTATTTTGGTGGAACATTATATCAGGATTTGCCTGCTCAATATCCCTCGGAAATTAATCATCGGTCACCGGATGCGTTTATGATATTACAGCATAATGTGCGATGTTTGAGGACCGGAAAATTGTATTCTGTTACAGGCAAGGCAAGTTTGAAAGTCTCCTCCATTCATCATCAAGCCGTTAAGAAATTGGCTTGTGGATTCAAGGCATCTGCTTTCGCTGATGATGGAGTCATAGAATCAATCGAATCTGATTCCGAACATATTTGGGGTGTTCAGTTCCACCCGGAGTTGCAGGCTGTGGAAGGGGATGAAGCTATGAAAAAACTATTTGTGTATTTTATCAGTCAGGCAAGGACATTATCATGCTGATAGTGATATAAAAGGGATGATACACAGTATCTTTTACGATATTATTGTTTTTTTGTACGGGATTTGTCATTGTGGTTTGTTCTCCGTCCTATCTTTGTAAACAGATAAATTAAGGACATTAAATCATATATTATGAATAAAGTTATGCGTAATCGATTAGCTGGAACTCTTTTATTATTATTTGTTTTTTTGTGTACATCATGGGCGCAGACATCAGGTTTGCGCAAAATGATTGATTTGAGCGGAACGTGGAGTTTTGCATTGGACCCTCACGACAAGGGAGAACAAGAAAAACTGTGGAACATGGATTTTGCAGAAACTGTGACTTTACCCGGTACAACAGATTCAAATCGAAAAGGAATAGAGAATACCAACAAGTCGGAGACCACTTATTTGTCCAGATATTATAAATATGAAGGTGCGGCATGGTATAGCCGGAATATAGAAATACCAGCCGACTGGAAAGAAAAGCATATCGTGTTGTTTCTGGAACGTACTCGTCCGACAACCGTGTGGATCGATGGTCGGGAAGTGGGTAAATGCAACTATTTATCTACCCCACAGGAATTTAATCTCACTCACTTCCTGGCTCCCGGTTCACATAAGCTGACTATTCGTGTAGATAACGGAAAAAGTATTCCCGGGCAGATTCGTTCAAGTTCTCACGCTTGTACGGAATCTACCCAGACAAACTGGAACGGTATTATCGGACGGATGGAATTGCGGGCAATGAATCCATTGTTTATTGAGTCCATTCAGGCTTTTCCTCAGGTAGAAGACCGCTCCGTAAAAGTGAAAATAACTCTTTCCAGTTCTTCAGGCATTGGTGGGAAGAAACTACAGTTGTCAGCTTCTGCTTTCAATACTGCCAAAAAGCATAAAGCCAGATCTGCGGAATATGATTTGAAAGAGGGGAGCAAGGAATATGAATTCACTTATCAGTTGGGAGATAATGCTGTATTGTGGAGTGACCTCCAGCCGGCTCTATATCAACTGAAAGCAGAGATAAATGGCATAGACGAGAAAACAGTTCGTTTCGGTTTGCGCGACTTTAAAACTGAAGAGACGCATTTCACTATCAATGGCGCCAAAACATTTCTTCGGGGAAAACATGATGCCTGTGTATTCCCTTTGACGGGCCATACGGCGATGGACTTGGAACAATGGCGTCGTTATTTCAGGATTTGTAAGGAATATGGATTGAATCATTGTCGTTTTCATTCTTGGTGCCCACCTACTGCGTGTTTTGAAGCTGCGGACTTGGAGGGTATTTACTTGCAGCCAGAATTACCTATCTGGGGAGGGTTTAAGAAAGAATCTGCCGAGCTGATGGATTTTCTGATGAAAGATGGAGAGAATATCATGCGTGAATATAGTAACCATGCTTCTTTTGTACTCTTTGCCTTGGGGAATGAGCTGGGAGGTGACATCGATGTGATGAAAGAGTTTGTAGATCGTTTCCGTTCCATAGAGCCGAGGCACCTATACACGTATGGTTCGAATATCTTTTTAGGCTCACGAGGACATATTCCGGGTGAGGATTTTCTGGTAACTTGTCGCGTAGGCAGTGGTGAGGGTTATTCTACTCATGCTCGTGCTTCTTTCTCTTTCGCAGATGCGGAAGAAGGTGGCTATCTTAATAATACCTATCCTAATTCGGTAATGAACTTTGATGAGGCTCTGGAAAAATCTCCTGTTCCGGTGATCGGACATGAAACCGGACAGTTTCAAACTTACCCAAATTATGAGGAGATGAAGAAATATACAGGAGTCTTAGCTCCCTGGAATTTTGAAGTGTTTCGTGACCGCTTGGAGAAAGCCGGCATGCTGGAACAGGCGGATGATTTTTTTAAAGCATCGGGTGCATGGTCTGTGGAACTTTATCGGGCAGATATTGAAATGAATCTCCGCTCCAAACGGATGGCTGGTTTTCAGTTACTCGATTTACAGGATTATCCGGGACAGGGGTCTGCTTATGTTGGTATTCTGGATGCTTTTATGGATAGTAAAGGATTGGTTGAACCGAAAAAATGGAGAGAATTCTGTAGTGAAGTGGTTCCTTTATTGACAACTGCCAAGTTCTGTTGGACAGGCGGTGAATCATTCGCAGGTACTGTTGAGATTGCCAATTATGGAGAAACTTCATTGAACGGAAAAAGTATTTCATGGGAACTCAAAGATAGGAAGAGAAGCCTTGGCAAAGGTAAGGTGGCTATTCCATCGGGATTAGGATTATTGACTGTCGGAACTATTTGTTTGACATTGCCCGATGTGGAGCAAGCGTATAAAGCCGAATTACTTTTGAAAGTATCCGGAACTTCCTATCAGAATAGTTATCCGCTATGGATATATCCTGCAAAGAAGCAATTGAAGACAGGTAATGTTGTAGTTGCCCGCCAACTAACGGATGATGTGCTGAATGCTTTAAAGCAAGGTGGAAAGGTACTGTTGATGCCTCGTGGGGAAGACTGTAAAGAAGTAACAGTGGGAGGATTGTTCCAGACCGACTATTGGAATTATCGTATGTTCAAAAGTATCTGTGATCGCATCAAGAAACCTGCTTCACCTGGTACATTGGGAATTCTGACCAATCCCACGCATCCGGTATTCAATGATTTCCCAACCGAATACCATACGAACTGGCAGTGGTATCCAATCATCAAACATAGCTATCCGCTTATTCTGGATGGTATGCCAAAAGAATACCGCCCTATTGTGCAGGTAATTGACAATGTGGAACGAAATCATAAACTCGGCTTATTGATGGAGTTGAATGTAGAGGGCGGTAAATTACTGCTTTGTATGTCCGACTTGGAAGCGGTACGTGACACACCGGAAGGGTTACAATTCTATGCCGTTTTGCTGGCGTATATGAATTCTTCAGATTTTAAACCGTCCACTTCATTGTCGGTAGAATCGTTCAAGAATCTGTTTGAGGCAGGTGTTCGGAAAGAGGGAATAAAAGTGCTGGATAATATCTCTTACGAATAAGTGAAGAGTAAGGAGAAAATCGTATCAATAAAGGCAAAAAAATGACAGAAGTGCTTGAATGCTATACGGAAAGAAATAGAAAAAAAGCAGACTTTACGATATTATTGTCCTTTTGTACGCAATTCGCCAATGTGAATCTGACCAGCGGCTATCTTTGCGATAGAAAGTAAAGCGTATGGAGGATATTAACATTTAAATCAATACAGATAAACTCTTATAATAAAATGATGAAAAGACTAATTGCATATTCGTGTATGGCGATTTTCGCTATGGGAAGCATGGCGCAGAATCAAAAGGATGAGGCTCAAATGAATCGTTTCATATCCGGTCTGATGGAAAAGATGACACTGGAAGAAAAAGTGGGGCAGCTAAGCCAATGTTCCGGTGGATTTGCCACAGGTCCTGATAATACACGTATCAGTCGGACAGAAGATATAAGTAAGGGATTGATCGGTTCTTTGCTGAATGTATCCGGTGCTGCCAATACTCGTAAATATCAGGAGGCAGCTATGAAATCACGTTTACAGATTCCTTTGCTTTTCGGATTGGATGTTATTCATGGATATAGAACAGGTTTTCCGTTGCCATTGGCAGAGGCTGCGAGTTTTGATCTGGATGCTATAGAAAGAGGATCGAGATGTGCGGCAAAGGAAGCTGCGGCAGCCGGGTTGCATTGGACGTTTGCTCCAATGGTGGATATTAGCTGGGATGCCCGGTGGGGGCGTGTGATGGAAGGGGCCGGTGAAGATCCTTATTATGGCTCGTTGGTTGCTAAGGCGCGTGTACATGGTTTACAGGGAGATGATTTATCGAAAGAGAATACTATTTTATCCTGTATTAAGCACTTTGCCGGATATGGTGCAGCTATTGCCGGAAAAGATTATAATAGTGTGGATATGTCGATGGGACAGTTTGCCAATTTCTATATGCCTCCTTACAAGGCTGGTGCAGAAGCCGGTGCTGCTACTTTCATGAGTGCGTTCAATGACTTTAATAACGAACCGTCTACCGGAAGTACTTTTCTGTTGAGGGAGCTTCTGAAGAATCAATGGGGATTTAAAGGGTTTGTAGTATCCGATTGGGGATCAGTGGGAGAAATGATGAACCACCGTTATGCGAAAGATGAAAAAGAAGCTGCTTATAAAGGAATCAAGGCCGGACTGGATATGGAGATGGTCAGTGAATGCTATTCCAAGAATCTGGTGTCTTTGGTAAAAGAGGGTAAGGTATCTATCAAGCTGGTGGAGGATGCTGTCAGACGTATTTTGGAACAGAAATATAAACTGGGATTATTTGATGATCCGTTCAGATACTGTGATGAAGAAAGGGAACGTACAGTGATTGGTTCACAGGAATCCCGCAAGGAAGCATGCTATGTTTCCGAACGTTCTATTGTTCTTTTGAAAAATGAAAACTCGGTGTTACCGCTTTCTTCTTCTATCAAGAAAGTTGCTTTGATTGGTGCGCTTTCCAAATCGCAGAAAGATATGTGCGGTGCATGGTCCTGTGCAGAGGTTGGTAAAGTAGTAACCTTGTATGAGGCAATGGAGAAACGAGGAGTGGACATCAACTATAATGATGGGTACGATCTGAAAACGAATAAAATTGTAAATCTGGATCAGACTTTAGCTGCTGCCCGCCAATCGGATGTGGTTATCGTTGCAATGGGAGAACAAGCTTGGGAAAGCGGTGAGATGCGTTCGAAAGGAGATATTTCTATTGCTGCCGAACAACAGCGTTTGGTTTCCGAATTGGTGAAGACTGGTAAACCGGTAGTTGTACTAATGATGTGTGGTCGTCCTGTTATTTTCAATGAAGTTCGTCGGGATGCTCCCGCTATCTTATGTACCTGGTGGCTGGGGAGTGAAGCGGGTAACGCTATTTGTAATGTACTTTGGGGAGATTATAATCCTTCGGGTAAGCTGCCAATGACTTTTCCGCAGCATAACGGACAGATACCATTGTATTATCAATATAAGAGCACAGGACGCCCCACTGCATTGGGCGGATGGTGTGCGAAGTACATTGATATTCCTACGGAGCCTGCTTATCCGTTCGGCTACGGTTTGTCATACACTACTTTCAATTATTCGGATGTGAAACTGCTTCCGGGTGATGGAAAAGGTATTTATACACGTGTTGCTGTAACGGTTACCAATACTGGAAAATACGAGGGCGAGGAAGTTGTTCAGTTGTATGTACGTGATGAGGTGGCTTCTATCACTCGCCCTATCAAAGAATTGAAAGGCTTTGAAAAGATTAAACTGAATCCAGGTGAAAGCAAAACGGTCACCTTCGACGTAAAAGATGAACAACTAGGATTCTACAATAATCAGATGAAGTTCATTGTGGAGAAAGGAGACTTCACTTTGATGATCGGTGGAAATAGTCGTGATTTACAAGAAATAAAATACATTCTTAACTAAGAACTAATATGAAAAACAACTGGAAAAGATGGCTTATATTTCCCGCTCTATTGCCTTTTTTCTCTTGGATGGAGGCAAAGACATTGGAGGAAAATCAGATTCAACAATCTTTAGACACCATTGAATACCGGGTATTTGTGGCTGTCGATAAGGCTGGAGTGAAGCATTGGGGAGGTAAAGAAGCTTATCAAGCGAAGCTGAATGCTTTTTTCGACCAAGTGAACGACTTCTGGAACAAAGCCGGCAATGGACGTTTCAACTACTATTTCCGTTATATACCGGATCTGCAGGTGATTTACAACTGTTCCTCCCGCCAATTGGAGAAAATCTATCAGAAGAGTGCCGGTTTTCCCAATCACGATGTACTGCTGATTATAGATTCTATTCTTGATTTTGACGATGAAGAATCGGCTAAAGGATGGTATTGCGGCGGTGGGGCGGACGATCTGAATATGGTAATTTGCCGTAGCCGTAGCAAGACGGAACATGAAGATCTGTTTGGTATCGACTATTTTCATAGAGGAGTGGCACATGAGTTCGGACATTATCGTGGGGTAACCGACTTGTATGCTGATAGAATCCGGGCAAAGAACAATCCGGTGAACCATATCGAATATGAACCTGACTCTTGTGTGATGAACAGTCATTATAAAACATATAAATGGAGCTCGTATGCAGTTCATATAATCAATCACACTGCCAAGTCCAAACGTCCGAGACGTGATTTCGACGGATTCTTCAAACAAATGTTCCCCGAAAATATACAGGTATCTGTAAAAGTGAAAGGTAAAAAGCAAAAAGGGGTAAAGCTGAATCTGTATGGTTCACGTGCAAAATTTAATGATCTGATCGCTACTCCTTACCGTACTTATGAGACGGATAAGAAAGGAGAATGTCTGATAACTGGTGTCCCCAACTTATATGATAGTCCCGCACCTCCTTTGCATACAGACGAATTGCCTTATAATCGCTGGTTCACTTTCTTGCTCGAAGCCGAATATAAAGGGGAAAAGAAATACGTATGGCTTCCCGAATATGAGGTACAACAGGCTTTCTTTGAGAATAAGGATACCTATCAGGTGACAATTGATTTCTAAAAAAATAGTAGCGCGAATGAGATAAGAAAGGTTCTATTTAGCACTTGTTCAATGCTTTATTAGCAGGAAATTCTTCCTGTTAAGCTCCCTCCTTTATCTCTGCCAAGCGGTACTCTTATGATAAATATGTAAATAAAAAACTGTGTGAAATACAAAAAGTATTAGTTTATGAAACGTATGATGAAAAGACTTTTGCCGGTTCTAATGGCTATCGCACCTCTAACCATTTGTGCACAGAAAGTGTACGAGCTGAAAGACATTTCCGGTAAAGTGCAGGTGAACGTGATTGTGAATGATAAGAATGTGGAATACTCCGTTCTTCACGACAACGATGTGATGGTGGCTCCGTCTCCTATTTTCATGAAACTAACTGATGGTACAGCTTTCGGACTCAATCCGAAAGTAAAGAAGATTAGCCGCCGTTCTGTAAATGAGACTATCTATCCTCCCATCTATAAGAAGAAATCAATCAAGGACCAGTTCAATGAACTGACCATTGACTTTAAAGGAGGATATAGCTTGGTGTTCAGAGCTTATGAAGATGGTGCAGCCTATCGTTTTGTCTCTGAACTGAAGAAGCCGTTTATGGTGGAAAGCGAGCAGGCTTCTTTTTGTTTTCCGAATGATCCGAAAGTTTTTGTAGCTTCACCGAAAGGCCGAATGAACGAGGGCAAGAAAGATCCTTTCTACAGTTCTTTCCAAAATACGTATCTGGAAACTGCCTTGTCTGCATGGGATAAGGAACAGATTGCCTTTTTACCGGTTTTGGTCGAGGGAAAGAACGGAAAGAAAATCTGTATCACTGAAGCCGATTTGATGAACTATCCAGGTATGTATGTGAAACATGGTGAGCATGGATATTCTCTGGATGGAATCTTTGCAGCTTATCCGAAAACGATAGTAGACGAAGTTCGCGGGCTGAAGGGGGTAGTAAAATCTCGTGAACCCTATATTGCTAAAGTGGAGGGAAACACAGCATTTCCCTGGCGTGTCATGGTCATTGCCAAGGAGGATGCAGAACTGCTTTGCAATGATATGGTATATAAACTGGCTACTCCGGCACAATTTACAGATTTTTCTTGGATTAAACCGGGTAAAGTGGCTTGGGACTGGTGGAACGACTGGAATCTCTACAACGTGGATTTCCGCGCAGGTATCAACAATGAGACTTATAAATACTATATTGACTTTGCCTCGAAATTCGGTATCGAATATGTGATATTGGATGAGGGATGGGCAGTGCCGGGTAAAGCGGATTTGTTTGAGGTGATTCCTGAAATCGATTTGAAAGAGTTGATTAGCTATGCAAAAAGCAAAAATGTAGATTTGATACTTTGGGCGGGCTATCGTGCTTTTGAAAAAGACATGGATCGTGTATGTAAGCATTATGCCGCAATGGGAATCAAAGGTTTCAAGATTGATTTTATGGACCGTGACGACCAACAAGTAGTTGAGTTTAACCGTAAAGCGGCTGAAACCGGAGCAAAATACAAATTGCTGATAGATCTCCATGGAACGTTCAAACCGACTGGCTTGCAACGTACTTATCCGAATACGATCAATTTCGAGGGTGTCCATGGACTGGAAGAAATGAAGTGGGCAGAACCGGGAACAGATCAAGTGATATATGATGTGACAGTTCCTTTCATCCGCATGGTTGCCGGACCGCTTGATTATACGCAGGGAGCGATGAATAACGTAATCATGAAGAACTTTCATGCTGTCTATACAGAACCGATGAGCCAGGGTACCCGTTGCCGTCAGTTAGCATTGTATACCATTTTTGATTCTCCTATTAATATGCTGTGTGATGCACCTACTAATTATCTGAAAGAGGAAGAATGTACGAAGTTTATCGCTGCCATTCCTACTGTATGGAATCAGACACTTCCGATAAGCGGAAAAGTAGGCGAACATATTGTAATGGCACGTGAGAAAGACGGCATTTGGTATGTAGGTGGATTGACCGACTGGAAAGAGCGTGATGTTGAAGTCGATCTGTCTTTCTTGGGTGATGGTGAGTTCAATGCGGAAATATTTAGAGATGGTATCAATGCCGATCGTGTTGGGAAAGATTATAAACGTGAAGTGATCCGCGTATCAGCCAATAAGAAGTTGAAATTACACATGGCTCCCGGTGGTGGATTTGTTATAAGGATAACAAAATAATTGAAGGTTGTTTTGGTTTGTAAAGGGGGTATTCATATAAGTAGGAATGCCCCCTTTTCTTTATCTTAGAACCGGAAACTCAGTCCTCCTAAGAAGTTGAATCCTTCGGCGGGATAGCCCAAATAATATTGATATTTCTTGTTTAGCAGGTTATGTACTTGCGCATAAACGGATACTCCTTTGAATACATTATAGCTGGCTCCGATATGCAGATCGCTAATATCTGACATATTGAAAGATGTTGCTTCCTCCTTGCGGCTGATGTAATCAAAACCGGCATTCAGTTGGAGTGCAGAGGTGGGATGTACGTTGAGAGAGATGGATGCTTCATTTTCAGGCTTTACGGCAAGTAGATATTCGTTATTGTCACTGTTCCAGTTGCGGTATATGTAATGGGCGGACAGGGACAGTACATCTTTGTAGTCATAAGTTAATTTTATGCCGGCATAGACATTATCGGTGTGTATTTGTGTGAAAGCGAGCATGGTACTTACTGTTCCGATGCTTGTATCGGACAAACTTGAATAGGAGTAAAGCAAGTCATTCTTTAAATTCTGGTATCCACCGAACAGTTGGAACCATATACCTGGATAAGGGCTGGCTTTCAGTCCTAGGCTAGCGTTCAGTTGTTCATACGTGTCATAAGGACGGCGGTTGCTTGATTCGGCAGATGTTGTTGAAAAGTAAGAGTCTCCGTATGGACAAAGGCTTTCCAATCTTCGGAAATCATTCAGTTGCTTACCGCCAGTTGCTTTTGCATAAACAATGTAACTGTCCGAGAAAATGTATTGTGCAGTGACATCCGGTGAAATACGGAATGACTTGTCGAATCCGAAAGATAAATCTACATTGGCTCCGATGTGTAATTTCCAATCGTCATTATTCAATTCATAATATGGATTCACAAGTAGAGTCGTATAGTTCTTGAAATATTCATCTCCCGTAGATGGGTTCTTAGTGTATCCACTGTATAAAAGATTATTCATTTCCAATGCGATAGTAACGGATTGTTGATCGTTGATGGCTCCTGTGACATCACCTTTGGTGCGTATGATTGTTTCCTTGATGGCTGTATTTGCATCATTTTCACTGATCATATTGTGTTGGCGTTCGTACATCAACAGGTTCGTTTCTGCATTGAAACGCAGTGGTGCAGTCTCATCAATGAAATGAATACCCGCATGGAAGTCACCGGAAGTGAATTTCTGCTTGCTGTTGACGCTTCCCGGCAGGAAGTTGAAGTTGCTTAGCCCGAAGTTTCCGGCAATATTCAAGTCTAATTTATTGAACTGGTGCGTATAATCCACATTGGCACGTGTGCGGTAGTAAAAAGCATTCCATTTTTCGCCGTCTGTGTAAGGGAGAGTCAACTTCCCATCCATACCGTCCATTTGAAAACGTACATTCAGCTTGTCTTTCTTCGACAGACGGAATAGATAATTGGTGAGGATGTCCAGATTGCCTAAATTGCCGTAACCGGCACGTACATATCCGGGGGCGCTTCCGGGTTGTATTTCTTTTCCGGTATAAGGATTCATCAACCCTGCCGGAACGGAAGTTGCCGGAAAGAATGTAGTAGCATATTCCACTTCTTTTTTGCTGACAGTCGGTTCTTCGACTTTAGGCAGGACGTTCACTTTGGAAGCATCCATGATGTCCGGATTGTATTCTTGTTCCACAACAACGGTACGATTCATGGTCGTATCTTTCGGCTGTGTCGTTTGGGCTAGGAGATGGGATGGCATGGAGATTGCCAATGTGATTCCACCTATTATATAAAGAGATCGTTTCATTTTAGTTTTATATTTTAGTTCTCAACTTTCAATTTTTAACTTTCAATTTGCTCAGTCTGCTTTCGATCATAGTTGCGATGTCATCGTTGCCTTGATAATTCTGTTGCAGACTCAACAGGTATTGGCGTGCATCCAAGTCTTTGCCCATGGCGGCATATACATCGGACAAAAGGACAAAACTGCGTGCCAGCCAATAAGCGTGTGGTGTACTTTGCTCTATGTAGTTGAGAAGTTCTTTCTCGGCGGCGTTGTATTCTTTTGCATCGTAAAGCGATTGCGCCACCAGATATTTGGCTTCAGCTCCATATGCATTACGTGTATCTTTGGCTAACTCACGCAAATCATCCACAGCTTTTTTATCGGCTTTCTGCTTGGTATATGCTTTGGCGCGATAATAAAGGGCTTCGTTTCTTAGCTCCGGACTAAGTTTGGCTTCTGCCAGCAAGTCAGTAGCGGCATGAATTGTTTCGATGTCGTCTCTCAGCAGAAAAGCGCAACGAAGTACTCCGGTTTCAGCAAGCTGGCGGCGTTCCACATTAGTTGCTTTCTCTTTCAGCATTTTATAGCTGGTCAAAGCGTCTGCAGTCTGTTGCTGATTGAACTGTACTTCGGCACGAAGAATAAGAGCCTCTTCTGCAAACGGATTGTTGGGGTATTCCAATAGCTTTCCGGAATGGAGAAGAATCATATCATAGTTCTTCTGTTCGCTTCCGATCAAGCAAAGATGGTAATGTGCGTTCAAGCTGAAAGCTCCTTCCGGGAAAGTCTGCAAGTATTTGTTGAAACTTGTTTTTGCTTCTTCCAGTCGTCCCCGCATATAGATTTTTTCTGCGGCAGTATATGTCAGAGAGTCCTGCTCATTGGCATCGAAGCGGATATGTCCCGGCATGGCATTGGCAAGAGCAGCAAATTCATCGATACGGTTGAGATCTACATAGATCGATTTTAGATCGCGCATAGCCATCCGGGCTTCTTCACTGCCCGGATATTTTTCGATAACTTGTTTATAGGCTTCGATTGCCTGGTTGTAGTCATCCTTTTGATAATACAGCAAACCGATTTCTGCAGCGGCTTTTCTGCTGACAGGGCTTTCCGGATATTTGTTCATTAGTTCTTTAAAGGAAGTAATAGCCTGGTTATTGTTATCCATCAGCACATACGACCGTCCTTTTTCATAAATGGCATTCACAGCGTATGGAGAAGCCGGATATTTTCCTACCAGACGATTCAGTAGGGTGATTTTGCCGGAATAATCTTTCTGTAGACCGGACACAAGAGCCAATTGATAGAAAGAATAGTCTCCGGAGGGAGTATTCATTTGTTCGGCTTGTGAATAATAATGCTTGGCCTCTTCGAAATTGCGTACGTGTAGGTAACAGTCGCCAACACGGTTATAGGCATCGGCAAGCGCGGTTGTATTTTCTCCTTTCTCCAGCCGGATATATTTTTGGAAGTAGTGACTTGCCTGGGAATAATCTTTTCGGTGGAAAGCGATGTATCCTAAATTGTAATTGGCAAGTGCATACGTTTCGTTGTTGGGTTGGGTTGTCAGTTGCAGATATGCATTGAAGTCACGTGCGGCTTCCGTCATACGGTTGAGGCGATAGTAGGATTCTCCGCACCAATAATACGCGTCTGCTTTCGTCTGACGGTTGTATTGTCCGATAGCTATGGATTGATTCAGGTATTTCAAGGCTTGTTCAAAGTTGGCATTGGCGAAGGACTGTGTACCTAACTGAAACAATATTTTCTGTTTGGCTTCCAATATCTGAGCGCTTGGCTTGGCTATCCGGTCGATGGATTTCAGGGCTGCATCATAACTGCGGGTATTCATGTAAACTTCTACCAAATAGCTGCTGACTTTTTCAGCGTAAGGAGAAGTCGGAAATTCGTTCAGGAATTTCTCGAAAGCAGTAACGGATTCGCCGAAAGCGGAGAAGGAGGTTTCATGCAGGCAAAGAGCGTAATTGTAAGCTGCCTGTTCCTTGATTTGCATATTAGCACTGGAGGCGGCTGCTTGTTCGAAAGCCATACGGGCTTTGTTTTTTTCTGCCAGTTGCAGATAAGAGAGCCCCATGTGGAGGTATGCGTTTTGTGTAAGGGCGTCGTTGGTTGTTGTCACTTTACCTAATGTTTCGGCTGCTTTGGAATAGACTTTTGTCTGATAATAAGAAAGTCCCAGCATATAAAGTGCATCACGACGAGGTGCTGAGTGATCTTTATCAAGATATTCGTTAAATGATTCTACTGCTTGGTGATATTGTCCGAAGTGGTAGTAGGCATCTCCCAGAATGCGGTACATTTCTGCAGTATGTTCGTTGTTTGGATAGGCCGACAGATAGTTTTGTGCTACAATCTGTGCCTTATCGTAGTTTTGAAGCTGTGCATAAATTTCGGCAATGTAGTAGGGGACAAGTGCCTTGTACTTCGAATCGTCCTGTAATGGCAGGAAGCCTTTCAGTGCTTCGTTATAGCGTTTTTGCGTATAGCGGATATAAGAGAGATAATAATCACAGTCTTTGGCATATTTGGGACTGTTGGCACGTAATGTTTCAAACCAAATTGCGGCTTCTCGTAGATTATCGGTTTTCAGATAACAGGTAGCCAATTGGTAAGTGCAGTCATCCCGTTCTTCATTACCCAGCAGACCGAGGTCGGCAGAGTTGAAGAGCGCCAATGCTTCATCGTATTTTCCTTCATAGAAATAGCAGGAGGCTAATAGTGCATAAATACGGTTGGCGTAAGGAGTGTCCGGATAGCGGTCGAGATACTTGCGCAGGATTTCGATCCGGTTTTTGTCTTTCAGTTCATAAGCGGAACTGGCCAGCATGTATTCTGCGTCTTGAAGAAGGCTGGTGGCAGGCTTTTGTTTTACAAATGCTTTCAGTGCTGGCAGGGCGGCTGCATAATTTTTTTCCTGGAAAAGTTCTTTCCCTTCTTTATAAAGGTTGTCGGTCGAAGTGAACTTATCACTTGTCTGGGCAAATCCTATAATAGGCGTGCAGCAGATAGCCGCACAAATGAGTCTAGTAATTTCTTTTTTCATAATCGGGTGTTTATGCAAAAGTACAGAATGAAAGGGGATATGTTTCTGTAGTTTGTTATATTTTAACGAATTATCTGCCAGATAAGAACTTTTTAAGTCCTCGGCGAATAGAATCCAGTCCAAAATCTTCCGAATTAATTTCGGAGAGAGGCAGGAAGAAAGCATCTGCTACATCATCCATGGCAGAGAAATGGCTCATGTTTTCTACAGTGCAGAGGAAAAACATATCGAGTGTGTGTACAGGAAAACCTGAATAAACATAAATATTGGGAAGTGTGAACTGGTAAACGGCTTTTTTAACTTTCAGCCCTGTTTCTTCCAGCACTTCGCGTGCAACGCCTTCTTCGCCTGTTTCATTCATATCGATGAATCCGCCGGGTAGGTCGAGAGTTCCTTTGGCTGGCTCTTTGGCACGTCGGCAGACAAGCAGTTCATTTTTCTCATTCAAGATGAGTGCTACTGTGGCAGCAGAAGGATTGAAGTAATA